>SAMEA3663277__coassemble_14220_pt1 | contig 1573 bp, 3 predicted proteins | sample SAMEA3663277__metabat2_high_PE_016 | metagenome-assembled genome bin SAMEA3663277 (sample SAMEA3663277) | pig gut metagenome | biome: pig gut; feature: pig-associated habitat; material: faeces | place: China | collected 2013 | reverse complement strand
GCTCACAAGATGAACCGTCAGTACATCGGCATAGAGCAACTTGATTACGGTGAAAATGACAGTGTCGTTCGCTTGCAAAATGTTATCAACGGCGACCAAACTGGCATTTCCAAATCTGTAAACTGGCAAGGCGGTGGCTCATTCGTCTATCTTGAGCTTGCAAAGAAAAACGAAAAGGCTCTGGAACAGATTTCTGCCTGCAAATCTCTTGAAGAACTTACAGAATTGTTCGATGAACTCTGCTCAAAATATTTTCTGCACTACAATGTGCGCGTAAAAGAATTCCGCAAAGAAATAGAAAGCGAACGATTCAGGCTGTTGAGCCTTAAACAGCAAAAAGAAATGTTCTCCCGTATGCTGGATTTGAATCAGTTGTATGTAAATACAGACGACCGCCACGACATAAACACAGGGCTTACAGAAATTGACATCGCCATCACAGAAGATTTTTATCAGCTAAAAAAGGATGGTGAATAAATGTTAAAGGGAATTAAGCAGATTGTTAAGCAGTGTTTCGCTAATGTACCTGCCACTGTTACGCAGAACTTCTACCGCAGATTTAATTTCTTCTGCAGAAATATAACCATCCCTATATGCAGTCTTAAGAATTCCAATAGTTCCCATTATGTTAAAACCTATGCTTTCAGCAACTCTTCTTGCGTGAACTTCATCAAAAAGATTATGAAGCAAATCTATACGATGTATCTTAAGCAGAGAAATAAGTGGCGTGGTATCGGAAACGACAATCATGCGTGTGCACCCTTTTTTGCTTTTAGGCGGTCGTATGTTTCCACATCTTTTTCAACTTCGCTCCAAGGCATATCAATGTACGGAATTCCTTCGTCGGCATATAGTTCTATCAGTTCCCATTTTGAGATGCCCAAAATTTCGGCGGCACGACCGTGTGATATAGTGAGGTTTTTGATGTACGGATGCAAAAGAAGTGCCCTTTGCACAAGTTCTTCTTTTGGCTCAGTGGATATGTACGGCTTCATTGCCACGGGGATTTCAAGCTGAATGGTCGTCATTTCCATAAAATGCCTCCTTGGAATGTACGTATTTATTATAGCATACAAAATAAAGTTTTTATAGATAAATAAGGAGCAAAGAAAAGATGACATTACCATCACAGAAGATTTTTATCAGCTAAAATAACACTTGTTTTACAGTGAAAAATATGTGATAATTATGTATAATTCACATATAAGCGAGGTATATTATGGCAAATTTAACAATCACTTTAGACGACGAAGACAAAAAAAACATTTCAGAATTCTGTGAATGCATTGGAATGACGGTTTCTGGACTTTACAATGTGTTCACAAAAACTGTTTTACGGGAAGGCCGCATTCCCTTTGAAATTGGCATTGAAAAACCTAACCGCAAGACAATCAGGGCAATGAAAGAAGGCGACAAACTTATTGAAAAATACAAAACAGACCCGAAATCAGTAAAGACATACAACAATGTAGATGACCTGATGGAGGCTATGCTTAAATGAAAAAACTCAATTTGCCCAATGCATACCGCGTTCAAAAAAGGACATTGGAGCGTTGAAAAAGGGACAATCGGC
>SAMEA3663277__coassemble_6769_pt1 | contig 2411 bp, 2 predicted proteins | sample SAMEA3663277__metabat2_high_PE_016 | metagenome-assembled genome bin SAMEA3663277 (sample SAMEA3663277) | pig gut metagenome | biome: pig gut; feature: pig-associated habitat; material: faeces | place: China | collected 2013 | reverse complement strand
TTGCAGCATTTTGCGTTAGGGCATACTCCATCTGGGGAACAGGTTGCAAAAGAACAAGTGTTATATTCTGTTCTGCAGGAACCACACCATTGGCCCAAAAAACAGTGGTTGCATGAAAATCCGCAGTAAGCAACTGGATCTACACCTTTTCGTGCCATTGTACAAAGCTTATTTTTGATTCGTCGCATTGCTTCAATATGCATAATCCAGTGACGGCTAAAAGGCATTTTCAAAAGTCCTGCTACATCCTTTCCGCACCAGTAATCAATGAGCCACCAGGCTTTTTCATCCGAACTGACTCCACCACAAGTTGCAACCCGTTGTCTGTCTGAATCAGAAAACTTCTTTTTAAGCGAAACAAAATCAAGACCTTTCAAATATTCGTCGGTAGATTCTTTTACTGCCTTTGCATATTCATATAAAACTTTTACATCAAGGGTTTTTGAAAAATCTGAAATCTGCTGACCTGAAAGTTCGTTACCGGTTGTAATAATTTCCGCTCCAATTTTCTTCTGCCACTCCCCTCTTTCAAAAACTTGAGAATTATTCAAAATCAAAGTATGAAGGACAATATCTTCAATTCTAAAGACGTGCCAGATAGAATAAGCCAAAGTCTTACTGTGATATCCCTCAACTCCCGCAAAAGGCATTTTCCAAAAAGCATCTTTTGGATAACTGTTTACAATCTGAGTAATCTGTTCAAAAAGTGAATCCCGCAGGTCCAGCAGCACTTTTATTCCATCCTTAAAAGTTGCTTTTTTTGTAATCATTTTTTGAAACTCTTTGTTTTTATCTGACCAGTCTTTATCTATATAAGTCCTCCCCACTACACTTTTTATTTTGATTTTATCGGAATCCAGATTTCTGTGTAAGTTCTCCCCACATTTTCGGTGATTATTTTCCTTTATATTCCGCAACTTCAAGTTGCACTGTTCTGTAAAAAAGCAATTGCTGGTTGTTAGTCATACTTTTATTTGTATGTTATATTCATTATATCAACGCGTTGCAAACAAAACCACATTAATAGGAGTTTAATTTTATGAGTTTTGGAAAAAATCTTCAGTATTTACGCAGATTATATAGAAATCTAACACAGGAAGGTTTGTCAGATAAATTGAATGTGAGCCGTCAGACTGTTTCTAAATGGGAAACTGATGATGCAATGCCGGAAATGGATAAAGCTCTTGAACTTTGCAAAATCTTCAACTGTACGCTGGATAATCTTTTTAGAGATGAAATGTCTGTTCCGGATGAAAAATATTCAAATCTTCGAATAGAAATGGTAAAGGGATTCCGTTATATTTCCCATACAGTTTTGAGCACAACTCCAGAAGATGATGCTTTGGACAGAGTTTTCAAATATGCAGAGGAATGGGAAATTGAAAATCCTAAGGTTATAGGCTGGGACTTTCCGTTTCTTTCTCCAGAGCAGATTAATATTTACCACATGCACGGTTACACAGCCGCCCTTGTTTTGCCAGAAGGAATTGTATCTAAAAACAAAGAGCTGGAAATCCGTCAGCAGGGCGACCATAATTACGCGGCAATCCACATTGAGCGTCCTTTTGAAAATCCTTTTGTTACAATTCCCGGCGCTTACCGAACTTTAATGGATTACATGAAAGTTAACGGTTGGGAACATGAAGAAAAGGATGTTATTCCATGTTTCGAAACATACGGCGATACTATGGATGTTTATATTGCTTGTAAATAAATCTATGTGATAATGGGGAGCTCCATCGGAATCTAGATTTCTGTGTAAGTTCTCCCGACATTTTCGGTGATTATTTGTCCTTTTTAATAGGATGCCGGATTACCGTTTTCTGTTTATCACGAGTAGTTTTTCTTGGATTAGATAAATAGATTTCATGGTGCAAACTAATATCGCCCAAACCATTAGCACAACCATTTTTTTCAATTGAAGATGCCAGTAACGACAATATCTGCAATTGCTCAAAAATATTCAATTTAGGGATTATAGTTTTTATCAATTCAAAGTTATTATTCATAACGACATGGCTTGAACAACCATAAGCAACAGAAGGACTTGCCACACATAAATTTCCTGAAATTTTTGACTTGTCATAAAAATTTTCTTTGGCTCATTTAATGATTCTGTGCAATACGGAAACCGAATGCAAGCCCAACTAAAGCACCGCCTTTGTTTCCAGAACAGCGTGAACCTACGATTTCATTTAAATGGTCTCCGCCTCTAAGTCCTCGTGCTGTAGAAAATTTATAAACTGAACCGTAAGTAACATCATAGTCAAAACACCATTCAGGAACATTTCCGCTCATGTCGAAAAATCCTAAATGATTTGGAAGTTTTCCACCTGAAAGATGCATTCTTCTTCCAGAAATTGATTTTCCTGTTTTTTTTGAAAGCGTTGTGGTTGTATCATCTTGTCCTG
>SAMEA3663277__coassemble_6135_pt1 | contig 2557 bp, 3 predicted proteins | sample SAMEA3663277__metabat2_high_PE_016 | metagenome-assembled genome bin SAMEA3663277 (sample SAMEA3663277) | pig gut metagenome | biome: pig gut; feature: pig-associated habitat; material: faeces | place: China | collected 2013 | reverse complement strand
CATTCTCCCTCTTCTTATGAACGGACAAGTTACGCTAAATTCCTGTTTATCTGCCGATTGATTGAAATTTTTTCATCAATATGAAAAAGTGCACTTGCGACTTTGTTTTGAATTTCGAGTGAAGGAAGATTAACACTTAGATTGTAATAACTGTCAAAAGTCATACTTGGAACACCAGTTCCTGAATCGAGATTTGATAAATCCAAGAGCTTTAAGTAATTGTATAAATAATATGCATTTACTTTCTTCTCATTTACTTCTGTATAATAAAGGGTATCAACAGTCCAAAAAGGTTTGTCCGAGTATTGTATATTATTAAGAGAACCCTTACGAGGAAGTAATACACTAGGTTTATCATATAGAAAAGTGTCTACATATCGCATTACACCACCACTTCCCAAAACGGGATAAACGCCTTCTTTGAGTTGTTTATGGTCTTTTCCGTTTTTTATTGTAAGTAATTCTCGTAATTTATACTTCTTCATTTTCATAATTACCTTTTTACCTTTTCCATTGTAATTAGTTTATTCCTTGACAAACGGTAAAATCTGCCTTATATTGATAGTGAACCACTGAAAAAGCGAATGCTTTGTAGGTGGTGTTTTTGTTTTAAAGTTATTTTGGATATATTACAAGACCATATTCATTTGATTTTGATGCTTTTAAGTTCAATCTTCCATAATATTTTAATGTCGCCATTACACGACTTATAAATTGTTCGTCTATTACGTTTTGCACCCTGCTTGGTAGAGGATTTTTATTCATCACACATTTAAAATATAAATGTACAAAATACGAAACAAAATCACATACCTGAATAAAATATGATTCTTCAGAATCTTTTTCCAGAATATCTTCAATAAGACCTGTAATTGGTTGATTTACGCTTTCTTGTGCAAAATGAGATTGAATCGGGTTATAAGCTCTTATAGCACGTGCGGTTTTTCGCATTGGAGCAAGACGCCCTTTATCTGTTATGATTATATAGTTCCACTGTCTTTCACTGTCATTTTCTATGCGTTGAATATTGTAAGTAAGAGCTTTCTCAAGAATGTTGTAAGTGTTATCTGCAATTTTTGTTTTGTCGATTATAACATTGACTATAGAAAAATCCATTTGTTCCGCAATACATTTTGTAAAAGCAATGAGAATTTCTTGTTTTTGTTCTTTTGTCCAACCATAATTTCTATAAGGATTTTTATCGGTGAGAAAATTTTTTGTGTGCATTTCTACAGTAGAATGAAAACCATATTTTTCTTTTAGCAGAGCACGGCAATTTTTCATTGCATTGAAGTTTTTCTGCCAATTTTCGGTTTTTGTATAAATACTTGTTAAAACAAAATCTTGGCTTGAGCTATTTACAAATCCATCATCGCCTGTTTCATCAAAATACGCTATTACAGTTTCCACAATTTCTCCCTTTTGCCAATTTTAAACGTATCGATTTTGCTACGTTTAACTATCCCAAATATTTTCTATGACTCATCTTAACATTCTGTTGATCTACTTGAGCATATCTCATTGTAGTATCAATTTTTGCATGCCCTAAAAGCCGCTGAACCTGTTCAATAGGCATTCCGCGATTTATTGCTTCTGTGGCCATTGTTCGCCTAAATCTATGTGGATGTACTTTGTTAATATTAGCACATTTCCCAAGCCTTCTCAACGTAGATTCAACTCCGCTTATCGAAAGTCGATTATACGGAGCCTTTTGTTGAACGAATAAAGCCGGGCAATCATCAGTTCTGGACTCTAAGTATTCTCTTAAGTGCAGTTTTGCACTGGCATTAAAATAAACCTCACGTTCTTTTGCACCTTTTCCAATTACGATAGTTTGTCGCTGTTCAAAATCGATGTCTGATTTATTCAACTTTACGAGCTCACCAACACGTATTCCTGTAGATTCAAGAAGGTCTACAAGAGCTTTGCTTCGTACATCCTTGCATTTATCACGCAAAATCACCATATTTTCATCAGTAAAGACTTTTTGAACTGTTATATCTTGTTTTACTTTATGAATCTTTCGCATCGGACTTTTCAAAATCAAATCCTCATTCTCAAGCCATGAAAAAAAAGTAGAAAAAATACGTCTGTTATTATCGATAGTCATTTTTGTAACTTGTCTTGTAGTCTGAAAATTTGAAAGATACTTTCTTATATCTTCAGAAGTAATTTCAGCTGCTGGTTTATTTGTAGATTTAAATAATTTATCTAGGGTGGATTTATAATATCCTAATGTTTTCTCAGAACAACCTTCAAGCTTTTTTGCCTGAATAAAGTCTTCTAATAATAAATCTAATTTTGATTCTGTTTTCTGCGTTTTATAAATCGAATACTCATCTAGAATTCCATCCAAAATTCTGCATACTCGAGTTACCTGTTCATTGTCCAAAGATTTACAAAGTTGTGATTGAAAACTTTGTAATATCTGCATTTTAGCATCCATGTTACATACTCCTTCACCTCCCATATAGTAAATTTAACAAAAAAAAGAATACCGTGGGCAGATAAACAGGAATTTAGCGTAACTTGTCCGTTCATAAGAAGAGGGAGAATG
>SAMEA3663277__coassemble_4315_pt1 | contig 3134 bp, 4 predicted proteins | sample SAMEA3663277__metabat2_high_PE_016 | metagenome-assembled genome bin SAMEA3663277 (sample SAMEA3663277) | pig gut metagenome | biome: pig gut; feature: pig-associated habitat; material: faeces | place: China | collected 2013 | reverse complement strand
AAATGTCAATGTGGAACCCGTGGCGTGGATGTAAAAAATGTAGTGATGGTTGCCTGCACTGTTATATTCACAAAGGAGATTATAAAAGAGGAATCAATACGAGTGACATTGTTAGAACAAAAGATTTTGGTAAGCCGGTGTGTTTAAATGAGAGACGAATTTGAAGTTTGCGAATAGAACGAACGACAAGAATGACAATAAATTTACTTCAATATGGAGGACGATATGAATATTCATGAATTAGAAATAAAAATGTGGAATGCTGCAAAAAACAGAGATTCGCAAGCGTTCTTAGAAGTGGTAGATGAAAATGCTGTTATGGTATGTGGTGGTTTTAGATGCAGTGGTGCAGAATATGCAGCGATAATTAAGGAGTTTGATGTAGCGAAATACAATATTTCTCATTACGAAGTGATTGAGGAAACCGAATCACTTTGTCAAATTCATTATGTAATAGACTTGACAGTTGCAGACAGAAAAAATAAAGATTTGGAAGGTGTATTTCACATAACATCCACTTGGAAGAGAATCTCAGATAAGTGGAAAATGGTTTTTAATATGGATTCACGAATCATTAAATCATAAAAAGAAAATTTGAATTTGTGAAGGAGGCAGTTATCGAAATGAATAATGTAAACAAAACATTGTATATCCCTCTCTATGGTAAATCGAAAGTCAGCAAGCAAGGTATTATTTTAAAAGATGCTATGGCAGAAAAAATATGGGAATTGGAATCCTTTAAGATAAAAGGAAAATCAAAATCGAAATGGCTGTCGTATAATATGGCTATGAGAGCAAGAATTTTTGATGATTGGACAAAATCTATGCTCCATCAAGATAAAGAAGCACTTGTTTTGCATATAGGTTGTGGACTTGACAGTAGATGTATTCGTATAAACGAACCTTTCACAAACTGGATAGACGGAGATTTTCCTAATGTTATAGAAATACGCAAAAAATACTATAAAGAATCTGAAAACTACCACATGATTTATTTTGACGCTTGCGAAAGCGAGCAAGTCAGAAATCTCCCGGACAGTAACAGAGCTGTTGTGATACTGGAAGGAATAAGCATGTATCTTAAAAACGAACAGCTTAATGCTTTTTTGAAAGCATTATCAGAGAAATACACATCGCTTAGTATTCTTATGGATGTTTATACGGTCTGGGGAGCAAAGGCTTCTAAATACAAAAATCCTATCAATGATGTGGGAGTTACAATGGTATGGGGGATAGATGATATTCAGAAGGTTCTTGCAGGCACAGAAATTGTATGCAAAGAAGAACATTAAGAATAGTGGAGAATCAATCTATGACATGCGGCAGAACTACAGAAATTATAATAGCTATCTTGGTTTTAATCCCGAAACAGGTACAGCTGTTGTTGTGCTTTCAAATCTCGCCCCGAATTATAGAGTCCCAGCTACTGTATTAGGTGTAAAACTGTTATTAGAACTCGATAATGAGAAGTGAAACTTTCAGTCTTGTGGAGAGTCAAATCCCGATTTGAAACAGAAGAAGAACTCTGTGAGTTAACCAGGCTGACAGAACATGAAATAATTGACATAGGTTACGGCAAAGAATATAATAAACTTAATAAAATGGATTTAATACACCTAAAACGTTAAGAAAGGAGAAGAGGCGATGCTATACAATTATATAAAGGAACATTATAAAGAAGCGGAACCGATTTTCTTTTCGGATTTGGAGAGAGAGGATATTACGAAGTCGGCGTTAAATCAGCAGTTGAAGAAACTCTGTGATAAGGGATTGCTGCAGAAGTATAATACCGGAATATATTTTATACCTAAGAAGTCTCTGTTGAATTCTACCATAGGGCCGAATGCAGATATGGTGGCGCGATATCGTTTTATTTCCAAAGGAGATAATGTTGATGGTTTTTATGGTGGCAATTCTTTTGCAAACCAGATAGGGATTACTACACAGGTTCCGCGGGTAGTTGAAATTGTGAGTAACAACACAAACTCGTCAGATAGAGAGGTGCGAATTGGCAACAGAAGATTTTATGTGAGGAAACCAATCGTGCAGATAACAAAAGAGAATGTGTATGTGTTACAGATGTTGGAGCTATTGAAAAATCTTGATGCATATTTAGATTATTCTTATGAGGAAGCGCGGGACAAATTTGCAGAGTATATCTCGATTCACGGAATCAAACGAAGCGATGTAGATTTGTATATAAGAAAATACCCGCTGGCGACATTTAAATTTTATTATGAATTGGAGTTAGATCATGTACTTGCATAAAGAAAATAGAGAACTGTTTCGCGATGCAATTTTGCTGACTTCACAGAAACTTGAAGTCAGTGAAGATATTGTAGAGAAAGATTATTACGTCACATTAATTTTGAAGAAGCTTTCTGCAATTGAATATCCGGTTGTGTTTAAAGGTGGTACATCTCTTTCCAAAGCCTTTCAAGTTATAGACCGATTTTCGGAAGATATTGATATTACCTTTACAGAACATTTGGGAGAAGCAAGAAGGAAGAAGTTGAAGTATAATATATTGAAGCCGATTGCAGATGAATTAGGACTTGTGATTCGTAACTTTGATTTTATCGAAAGTGATAAAAATCTGAATCATTATGATTTCTATTATGAGTCGGTGGTTGGGGATAGAGTTATCAATCCTATTCCGCCCTATGTTAAGCTGGAAACGTCTTTGATGTCTTATGCATTTCCTACAGAAGAAAGGGAACTTGGTAATTATATATTAGATGCTCTGGGAGCAGAGGAAGAGTCGCTTATTGCAACATACGATCTAGGCACATTTCCTATGCGTGTTCAGTCTTTGAATCGTACATTGATTGATAAAGTTTTTGCTGTGTGCGATTACTATTTGCAGAACAAGGCCCACAGAAATGCAAGACACCTTTATGATATTTACAAACTTGCACAGCATGTGGATATGGATAATGATTTCTTGAAGCTTGTAAAAGAAGTACGTGCACACAGAATTGATATGGGAAGAGAAATTGCTCCAGCAGCACCTCTGGATGTAAATATTTTAGAGTTGGTTCAGAAGATTTGTGATGAAGATTTCTACAAAGAAGATTATCGGGAAACTACGCTTAAGTTGATTTCGGATTCTTTGGAGTATGAAATGTTGAAGA
>SAMEA3663277__coassemble_2299_pt1 | contig 4574 bp, 6 predicted proteins | sample SAMEA3663277__metabat2_high_PE_016 | metagenome-assembled genome bin SAMEA3663277 (sample SAMEA3663277) | pig gut metagenome | biome: pig gut; feature: pig-associated habitat; material: faeces | place: China | collected 2013 | reverse complement strand
GATGATACTGGGTTCGTCCCGGGAAAGTAGGTAGCTGCTGGCTTTTTTTTGTCCTAAAATTATTTTCAGTGTTCTATAAATTTGTGGGCAGGCAGAGAATCTTTCCCGGGACGAACCGAACTCTTTAAATAACCGGAGGACGGAGGAGAGAAAAGACTTCGTGATTGTAAACGCGAGTTTTGATGCGCAAAGCGCAGTAAAACTCGTTAGTGAGTGCCAGCGAACGTAGATAGTAGGCCCTGAATCGGAGAGCCGTTAAGACGGACGCTCCAGTGGAGCGTTCGTTAGGCTCATCCGACTGATGGGGGTGGGAAGCTGTGCTTCCCGCTGCTGGCTTTTTTTATTTAACAAAAAATGGCATAATAAGATATGATTCAAGATATTTTTCCGGCTAAGTTTTATAATCATTATGAAGAGCAGAGCGCTTGCCATGAAGATTTTGCCTTTTTCTTTTCTGAAGGAAAGGTGCTGGTACGTTATAATCAGGAGACACAGGCTCTGATCTTTCCAACCTGCGGAGATTTTTCTTCACAGGGACTTTCACCAACCTATCTTTTTTCTATTGATAATCAAAAATATTTTCTGATGCCGGAGAAGGCAGGGGTGTCTGCTTGTCTTTCTGATTTTTCCTTTTATACACTTCGTCAGCTTCGCGATTTGCCTCTGGCGCCGGAAGCTAAGGTCTCGCTTTTTGCAGCTTTCTCGGCTTATCACCTTTGGAAATGGTATGATGATAATAAATTCTGCGGGCATTGTGGAAAGCCTCTGGAACACGATTCTGTTGAACGTGCCCTTTATTGTTCATCTTGTAAATCAAAAATTTATCCGCGTATAAATCCTGCTGTAATCATTGGAATCTTAAATCAAAATAAAGATAAAATCCTCATAACAAAATATCGTACCGGCTATGCGCATTCGGCTCTGGTTGCGGGCTTTACAGAGTTCGGCGAAACTCTTGAGCAGACTGTTGAACGAGAGGTTATGGAAGAAGTTGGCCTTAAGGTTAAAAATATCCGCTATTATAAGTCGCAGCCCTGGGCTCTGGCTCAGGATCTTCTTGCAGGATTTTTCTGCGAGGTTGAGGGCGACGATAAAATCAAAATGGATGAGGGTGAGCTTAAATATGCCGAGTGGGTTAGCCGTGAAGAAGTTGTGCTGCAGCCGAATGATTATAGTCTTACGAATGAGATGATGAAAATGTTTAAGTCGGGAGCGTGTGTATGATTTTCAAAAATTTCTTGACAAGGAGGTGACCAATAAGTTTATCTCCTGGTGTCATTCCGAACTTGTTTCGGAATTTATAGCTCTAAATGTAGTGTAGATGCTGAAACAAGTTCAGCATGACAATACTTTTTAGACAGCCCCATGCCAAGAAATAAGTATCCGGAAAAAAGCTGAACAACTGATAATCTCGGTGGCGGCAAAGCTTTTTCTGGAAAAAGGGTATGAAAATATCTCGCTCAACGACATTATCAAAAATCATGGATGACTCACAAAGGGTGCAATTTACAGTCATTTTAAGTCCAAAGAGGAGATTTATCAGGCTGTAATTTACCAGATGTCGGCTTCTTCTGATGATGCAATCGAAGAGATTATTAAATCTGATCAGATGAACGGTGGCAGGATTGATTATTCGAAAAATCCGAGAATGCTTTATGCGCTTTTGCTGGAGCTGAAGGATGAAGTGGCACTCCTTTTCATCTATGATGGCACCATTTAATCTGGATATACTGGATGAAGAACTGGTGGAAAAAAATAAAAATCTGAGCTGAGATGCGCGCCAAGCATGGAGCCCCTTGCCGACCGCAGGGAGCGGGTAGCGACCCGCGACCGAGGACGGTGAGCGTTAACGAAGGGCGGAACGCGTTTTGGACGGAGATTCTGCGCTGGAAAAAAATGGGGCTTTATTATGGAAAATCAAATCACAAAATAAAAGAAAGAAATTTTCCGCATTATTGCAATTCTTGTTACTACAATTGTAAAATACATTGAGTTTTTATTTATCCGTACTGACCAGACAATAATTGCAGACAATGTAATCACAAAAATTCTCTGTATTATTGCAACTCTTGTCGCTATGAAAATCTGCGGGCTAAAGATGGCGGTTATTGGTCTGAAATTCAAAAACACTTTTAAATATATCGGCTGCAATTTTGGACTTGGATTTTTTACCTTTGCAATTTCTTACGGGCTTGAAGTGGCCTTGCTTTCTTCTACCTGAGCTACCGCTTCTGGCTGCTAGGCGCAAAAAAGTACGACGGCACCGGTTCGTGAGTTTTTTTTCAAGCATTATTATATAATTGAGGCTGTTATGAAATTTGAAGAAATTTTTCTTGATGTAGATGGAACTATCTGGAACACAACAGAAATTGTTGCCCGGGCCTGGAACAGAGCAATTGACGAAGTTTTTCCACAGGTGCCACATGTTACGGCTGATATTTTAAAAAGGTCAGTTCGGAAAGACAATGTATGTAATCGGCAATAATCTTTTTCTGCCATCGGGCCGGCAGACCGCAGCCTTCTTCTTAAAAAATGCTGCCAGTGCGAGCAGAATGCCATAGAAGAAAATCAGAAGGATATTGCATATAGGGGAGTGGTTGCCACAATCAAAAAACTTGCTGAAAAGCTTCCTCTGTTTATTGTGAGCAATTGCAAAGAGCGGCTACATTGAGCTTGTGATGAGGAAGAATGGAATAGAGTCCTGCATCAAAGATTTTACCTGCTTCGGCGACAACGGAAACACAAAGGATAAAAACATATCACTTATTGTAAAACGCAATTCCCTGCAAAAGCCGGTCTACGTTGGCGACACTCAGAGCGATTTTGAAGCCTGCCAGAAAGCCGGAGTTCCCTTTATCTGGGCAGCCTACGGATTTGGCAAGCCCGAGGCCGAAAATTATTTTGTAAAAATTAAAAGCTTCTGCGAGGTTGAGGAATTGATAATGGAATATAAATAAGAATAAAAATAAGGAAGCCGTAAATTACCCTTTTATTTCGAGAAAGGCTTCTTCCGGTACTTCAAGCCACTGGATAATCTGATCTGTGACCCTTTCAATTTTCAGCCTGGAATTTTTACCGCGGATAGAACATTCCCAGACAAGGCAAACCCGCCAGCACTGGTCCTGATAATAGCTGATGGTGGCGGCATCGCGCTCCTTGTTGCGGGTAAACTTGTTTTGCCAGAAAGCCTGATTTGACCGGGGAAAGCGGAAATACCGGCAGGCTTCGCCACTTTTCCGGTTGCTGACATTCGCTGCATCCGTGCCGCCTGCAAGGGTGGAAGCTGTTGAATCCTGCTGAGGAGTCCAGCCGTGGGCGTGCCAGAAGCATCCGTTAATAAAAATTACGGCGTAATAGCGTGGAAAAATCAGGTCTGGCTTACCGGGGTAACGCTTGTCGCAAATCCTGTAACGAAATCCAGCCTTCCACAGAGCCGAGCGAATATGCTTTTCGGGCTTTGTGTCCCTGGAACGGATGCGAGACATATTCAGATGTCGTGATTCAGGAGTAAGCGTGTCCATAATTCACAGAATATTATGAAAGTTTTTCGGAGTATTGGGAAGAGGTGGTGTTGGCTTTATTAAAAGTTCCATCATAAAAATGTAGAATAAACCAGTATTAAGGTAAATTACGCTTATGGGAACGCTGATTGTTCTGGATGAAATTCAGCAGGTTCCCCTTACTTTCGAGGAATTCTGTCTGGCATTGGGAAATTAAATCCTTTTGGAGCAGATGAAAGAGGGGTGTTGGAATGAGCTTTCTTCTTTGTCACACACATTCATAGAGCTCTTGCGGCAGTATTATTATGTTGGCGGAATGCCGGCTGCGGTAAAAGACTATTGCCAGAATCAAAACCTCAAATCAGTCCGAGACATTCAGAATCAGATAATTTCAGACTACAAAAAAGATTTCTCAAAGCATGTGCCAAAAGACATTCTTCCAAAAGTAAACATCGTCTGGGAAGCAATTCCCTCTCAGCTTGCAAAGAAAAATAAAAAATTCATTTACAGTGCAATCAAAAAAGGCGCTCGCGCCAAGGATTTTGAAAATGCCATACAGTGGCTCATTGATGCAGGGCTGGTTTATAAAGTCCAAAGGGTTTCAAAAATAGAAAAGCCGCTGAAATTTTACGAAGACTTTGATGCCTTTAAGCTTTTTGTCCTTGATTTGGGACTCCTTGGAGCAATGACCGATGTTTCTGCAAAGGATGTGCTGGTAAATAACAATGCCTTTACCGAATACAAGGGAAGCTTTACCGAGCAGTATGTTCTCCAGGAGCTGATTCCCCTGCACAAAAAAATCTACTATTACTCAAAGGAAAATTCCTCGCTGGAAATTGATTTTATCATGCAAAAAGACCAGGTCTACCCTATAGAAGTCAAGGCCGAAGAAAACCTGCGCTCAAAAAGCCTCAAAGCCGTTCACGAATCAAATCCCGACACAAAACCCGTCCGCTTTTCCATGGCAGCCTACAGAAAAGAAGAATGGCTCACCAATGTTCCCCTAATATGTTGTGTCTTCTGTCAAGAATAAAAATCAGATAAGATCATTCGGCAATTTACCACTCTAATATT
>SAMEA3663277__coassemble_1215_pt1 | contig 6712 bp, 6 predicted proteins | sample SAMEA3663277__metabat2_high_PE_016 | metagenome-assembled genome bin SAMEA3663277 (sample SAMEA3663277) | pig gut metagenome | biome: pig gut; feature: pig-associated habitat; material: faeces | place: China | collected 2013 | reverse complement strand
TTCAACAAATAGCAAAGGCATTAAATGTAGAAACATTAGATTTGTTTGATAGAAAGTCTTTACAGTATCAAGATATGGAAAATATTAAAACAGAAATTATTGAAAATATCACAAAGATAGTAAACACTGCATTTGAAAAGAATCGCTGAATTTCCATTTACGGCTACAATGCTTTATATCGACTTTTTTAGCCGTAAATTATAAGAAGAATGAATCTTTAAAAACAAGTTCTACAAGATTTTTACGGCTAAAAATGATCCTTGTAACATAATATAGCCGTAAAAATCTTCAAATATCATAAAAAAAGACTGCCGATTTCTCGACAGTCTTTCATACTAATTAATCTACGATACCTGCGAGTTTAATAGCAACAAAGCTGCTATTAAACTCATTAACTTAATTTTTTGGCTTGTCCAAAAACTTAAATTATCTCCAAGGATTTTCAGTAGGATATCTAACTCCAGCTGGCTGGTTGTAACCAATTTCTTCTACTGGAACACCGATGTATTTGAATACTTCGTAAAGTTCTTTACCCCAGTGACCGAAAGCAACAGCTCCGTGATGTGGATAATTTCCTTCGATAAGTACATGGCGATAGAAACGTCCCATTTCTGGGATAGCGAAAATACCGATTCCACCGAATGAGCGTGTAGCAACTGGGAGAACTTCACCCTGTGCAATGTATGCGCGGAGAATATTATCAGCAGTTGACTGCAAGCGGTAGAATGTGATAGGACCTGGAGCGATATCTCCTTCCAAAGTTCCGTTTGTAACTTCTACTGGAAGAGCACGAGCCATAATCAACTGATACTTCATTTCGCAGAATGCAAGCTTTGTAGAAGCTGTGTTTCCACAGTGGAAGCCCATGAATGTATCTTTGATTGTGTATGTTCCGTGCTTACCCTTGATGTCTTCATCATAGATATCCTGTGGAACAGTGTTGTTGATGTCGAGGAGAGTAACTGTGTCGTTAGAAACTACAGTACCAATGAACTCAGAGAGACATCCGTAGATATCTACTTCACAAGAAACAGGAATACCCATCTTTGTGAGGCGGCTGTTTACATAGCAAGGAACGAATCCGAACTGTGTCTGGAATGCAGGCCAACATTTACCAGCGATTGCAACAAACTCGCGGTATCCCTTGTGAGCTTCAACCCAGTCAAGGAGAGTAAGTTCGTACTGTGCGAGCTTTTCAAGAATCTCAGGCTTTTTGTTTCCTTTTCCGAGTTCTTTTTCCATATCAGCAACAACGTCCTTAATACGAGCGTCGCCAGCGTGCTTGTTGAATGATTCGAACAAGTCAAGCTCAGAGTTCTCTTCAATTTCAACACCAATGTTGTAAAGCTGTTTAATAGGTGCGTTACAAGCAAGGAAGTTGAGTGGACGAGGTCCGAAAGAAATAATCTTAAGGTGATTCAAAGCATAAACTGCCTTTGCGATAGGTGCAAATTCGTGAATCATATCTGCACACTGTTCAGCAGTTCCTACAGGATATTCAGGAATGTAAGCCTTGATGTTGCGGAGCTTGAGGTTGTAAGAAGCGTTGAGCATACCACAGTAAGCATCTCCACGACCCTGGATAAGTCCGCCGTCCTTAGAAGTCTCTTCTGCAGCAGCACAGAACATCTTAGGACCTTCAAAGTGCTTAGCAAGCAAAGTCTCAGAAATCTCTGGACCAAAGTTACCAAGGTAAACACAAAGAGCGTTACAACCGTTCTTCTTAATGTCTTCCAATGCCTGGCACATGTGGATTTCTGATTCTACGATACAAATTGGACATTCGTAGATTTCATCTGCACCATACTTTTTTGTATATGCAGCAACAAGAGCCTTTCTGCGGTTTACAGCAAGAGACTCTGGGAAACAGTCGCGGCTAACAGCCACAATACCGATCTTAATTTTTGGTTTGTTGTTAATCATTTTTTATACTCCTATAAAGTTTTTTCATTTTTATGAAGGAGGGGAAAGCCTTCCCCTCGCTCCAGCCCGCTACGCGGTCTTGCGCTACCCCTTCTCCTAGGGGCTCTGCCCCTAAAACCCCGGTCTAAACAACCCGTGTCATGCTGAACTTGTTTCGGGGGCTCTTTTCAAGACCCTTACCCCTTCGCAGCATAGCTGCTCGGAGACTCGCTCAAAATGCTCCACTGGAGCATTTTGCCGGCTTTCAGCCGTCGCTCCCTAAGTTCAGGGTGACAGGCTTACCTATTTTGCCTTCGCAATATCAATATTGATTCCGCTCAAGCCTACAAAAGCGCCGGCCTTTGCTTCGCTTGAATCCGGATGTGCAATGAGCCATTTGTTGCGAGCCCAGAGCAATTTGTCTTCGAAATCAATTTCTTTGATAGCAGGCTTTTCTGTGTTTGTGTCCTTTGGAAGAACGATAATTACACGGAAACCTTCCTTAGAAACTTCGCCATTCTTAACAGCAGTACAAGGTGCATAGTGAAGAGTTGTTTCATAAACCTGAACAACAGTTCCCTTTGGAACGTAGAAAGCTTCTACAGCGCTTGTGTTCAATTTTCCATTTTTTACAGACTGAAGTGGTGCAAGAAGAAGAACAATGTCATTAGAAGGAATGTTGAGCTCAGAACCACGGTGCCACTCAAGACAGTTGAGTTTTGTGTTGTTACCGTTGCAGTAACCAACCTGAATTGGCATTCCGCCGTAAGCGTTGTCGCTGAATTCTTTTGCAATTGGAAGAGCTTCCAATCCAGCATCGCCCGGCTCATAAATTACAGCATTGTCAGGCTTTTTAGTAGTTTCGTCCAGTTTCTTAAGGAGATCTGTTACATCATAACCTGTAAGAACCTTTCCATACTTTTCAAAACTGTGACTGAATACAGATTTAATACGCATGCTTTTTTTATACTCCTGAATCTCCGCTTTCGCGGCTGATTATTAAACGTTTTACAAATTCTTCAACGACCACAGCTGTTAAAAAATTTCGCAGAAACGCTCATTTTCATTTTATCACTAAGTATAAAATATTGCACTAATTATATTTTGAAAAACAAAAAATTTATCCTTAAAACTCAAATCGAAAACGTTGTAGTCAGAAACAGATTGCCGCATATAGAGATTTCTACAACTATTAAGAATAATCCTCGCTATTATTCAGGCTCGCTTTATACCATAATCTAAATCATGAAAAGATTATTCGAAAGCTATAAAGATTATTTTAGACTTGGCGCTGCAATCAGCGGAATCATTTTGATGAATGACGAAGAAAGAGCCGGACTCTACAATTTTATGAAAACCCGCTATGAAGACTTCAAAAAGAACTTTAAGCCTACACAGGAATTCCCCGAGTTCAAATTCCCAGAGCCTCAGCCCTTCCCAAAGGGCCGCATGCCGGATTACGAGCTTGCAGCAAATCAGTTTAACCTTGTAGTTGCCGAAAATGAATGTAAGATGGACTCAATTTACCGCCTGGATTCGGATGGCAAGCCGTTTTTTGATTTTAAGGCCGCCGACCGCCTCCGCGATTTTGCAAAGGCAAACGGCCAGGATATGCGCTGGCACACTCTGGTCTGGCATAATCAGTCACCTAAATGGATTTTCGAAAATGAGGACGGAAGCAAGGTTAGCCGCGAGGTGCTCGAAGAACGCCTTAAGAACTATATCTTCACCGTGGGAGAACGTTACCGCGACGACATCTGCTCAGTAGACGTTGTAAATGAGTGTATTTCCGACAAAAACTTTATTCTCCGCGATGGGGCAGACCGCTCTCAGTGGTTCGACATTCTGGGCCCGGACTATGTAGACAAAGCCTTTTTCTGGGCAAAGGAAGCCTTTCCAAAATCAAGCCTGGTAATCAACGACTATAACCTGGAGATGGTTGCTGGTAAGCGCGAAGGAATGTACAAGCTTTTAAAAGGAATGCTTGAGCGTGGAGTTCCGGTAGACACCGTTGGTCTTCAGATGCACATCAACATTGAACATCCGCCAGTAAGCGAAATCGAAAAGACAATCGAGCTTTACGGTAGCCTCGGCCTCAAGGTTATTGTAACCGAAATGGAAATTTCTATGTACGCAGACCGCGAGCAGGACAAGGGCATTTTTGAAGAGCGCAAGGAATACACACCAGAGCTGCTGGAAAAACAGGCCACCCGCTACGCCGAAATCTTCGAATGCTTCAAAAAAGAAGCCCGCGCCGGCATCCTGAAAGACGTAATCCTCTGGGGCATTACCGACCGCATGAGCTGGAAAAATAACTTCCCAGTTCCAGGCCGCACCGATGCCCCTCTCCTCTTTGACGAAGAAGGTAAGCCAAAGCCTGCTTTTGATAAATTGTGTAGAGACTAAATATTTTGTAAAATCGCAGGAATTATCGACGAATCCAGAATTTCAAAAGCAAAACACTTCTTACCCAAATCTTTTAAACTCGCTCCAATATGATAAAGCACATTGTTATCAATTATCATAAAACGGTCGTGCATTTTTGTTGTGTAATTTAATGTTAGTATCGGATACTGTGCATTAAAAATCTGAACATCCTGAGCTGTAAGCTTTGTTTTTGAATCAGTATAAATCTTAACCTTTACACTCTTCTGTTTTCTTGCAAGCCGCTCAAGAACCGTCAAATCAACATAACCATCAATCAAAATAATTTCTTTCTTCGCTGCCTGAATGAAAGTCTCAAACTTTGCATATGCATCAAATATTTGCCCCTGAAAGAAGATACCCTTAGTATCTTTTACATTGTACTTATCCATGAGGGTGAAAAGCTGGTCTATTTTCTTATCTGATTCATTTAGATGAATATTTATTTCAATTTGATGTTGCCGTATTGATTTGAGTTCTGCAAAAATTTGTGAATTACTCTGAACAAAATGACGCATGGAAACAAAGGCCTTTACAATCTGAATACTTGCTTTTACTGCAGTTTCAGATTTTAAAACTGATGCAAGCATTGTAACGCCGTGTTCTGTAAAAACATAAGGCGCTTTTCGTATACCTCCCCAACTTGATGTCGCAATTTGCGACATCGAGATTTCATGTTCATTATTCAAGGTCACGTTTTGTGACCTTGAATAATTGGATATCACAATTTGTGATTTCCAATTTTCGAATTCTTCGTCATTCATTTGAAACATAAACTCTTCAGGAAATCGTTCAATATTACGTTTTACCTGCTCATTCAAACGCCTCGTTTCCACCCCATAGAATTCAGCAATATCGCGGTCAACCATCACCTGCACACCGCGAATAACAAAGATTTTCTTTTCGATTTGTAAACTTGAAATTTCGTTTTCCATACCATTCATCCGTGAGAAAAAGATTTTCAGCGCCAGTCCAACTTCAAACCTGAATTGTGGTAAAATAAAACGAAGATAAAATTAATATACAATAATAACCGCACATACTAATAAATGCTAATTGATTGTTAGAAATCGTCTTCTGTGCAGCAGATTTTACATTTATAATTTATTAAATTTTCATCTGGAAAGCAAATATTAAATAACACTTTTCTAGTTTTTATTTTAAATCTCAATTTTTCGTTATATAATTTATACAAGAGGTAAAACTATGGCAAACTTAAAAGACGGCCTCAGTGCCGCAACAAAAGAATTAAGTGCATTCAAAAAGTTTATTTCACGCGGAAACGTGATTGATATGGCAGTCGGTGTAATCATCGGCGGCGCCTTTGGAAAAATTGTAACAAGTCTTGTAAACGACATCATCATGCCGCTCATCGGCCTTGCTTTGGGCAAAATCAACTTCGCCTCGCTCATGTTCAAAATCGGCGAAACAGAAATTAAATACGGTGCTTTTATTCAGACCATCGTAGACTTTTTGATTGTTGCCTTCTGCATTTTCGTGGTCATTCAGATTTTCGAAAAGTTCAAAAAGAAGGAAGCCGAAAAACCTGAGGAGCCGCCGGCAATCGTAAAATCAGACGAAGCAATCCTGCTTGAAGAAATACGCGACTTACTGAAGAGTAAATAAATTTGTGAAACGCACCTTTTGGCCGACCTAACTTGAGAATACTATCGTTAAGTCGGTTAAAAAATCTAAATTCCTATAAAAAACAAGGCTTTTTTTTCTGTTTCTTAGCATTGTTGACCGACTTAACGCGGAGTATTTGTGTTTAAGTCGGTCGAAAACAGTCTTTTCAGCGGAATGCAAAGGCTTTTTCCCATGATTTGCTTCTTTGCCACCCGACTTAACGCAGCATTTTTGCATTTAAGTCGGTAATTTTCAAGTTTTATACCGTAAATATGCTGTAATTATTGAGCAGCAAGGTAACTTCCATCATAGATATTTTTTTTACAGACTTAGCCCAGACACGAACTGTGAAACCTGTTGAACAGTGACGCTGCAGCCAGGAAACATAGCGCACGGCAAAACGGTAAATTGAAAGAGCCTTTCTCCGGCGGGCATCTCGGATTGCTTTGGCAGCAACTTTGTCTGCCTTTGCAAGGAAAGGAAAGTTTACTTTGCGGCCGTTCAGGTCTTCGTATATCATTTCATAAAACGACTGCCGAGTCCACTACCCTGATAATCCGGAGAAACACACAGTTCATCTAAGACGTAATTTGTACCTTCCCACCAGTGAGTAATCTGACCCAGCGAGATCGCTACTAACTTTTCATCACCCCAATCATCATTCCACACTGCTTTTTAATACAGGAGATTTTTTTCAATCCAACAGGCAACACCGTCGTTTTCGTTTGAGGCGCAGACTTCGTTGGCAGACTCCTTTACT
>SAMEA3663277__coassemble_1030_pt1 | contig 7390 bp, 8 predicted proteins | sample SAMEA3663277__metabat2_high_PE_016 | metagenome-assembled genome bin SAMEA3663277 (sample SAMEA3663277) | pig gut metagenome | biome: pig gut; feature: pig-associated habitat; material: faeces | place: China | collected 2013 | reverse complement strand
GAATTATCTCTGCCATACTTATATTTGCCTAAGATATTATCACAAGCATATCTATCATTAAAAATCGCTTTTGTAATATCTCCATTTATCCGATGTTTAGAAGGATAATTATTAATATATGTCTTTTGAGCAAATTCATCCCATTCTGATGTGTAAAGACATTTTCCCCCGGCTTGTTCAAAGCCTTTTCTAATTCCTCCGATTCCTGCAAATAAGTCGATAAAAGTAAAATCTCCTTCCCGATTATCATTTTCTTGTGCAGGAATTTTTCTTGAAATCATATTTACTAATCTGTCTGCAATGAATGATTTTGGTTGTACAGAACCGTTTAGCCAACGATGAATTGTACTTTGATTAACTTGTAGTTCTGTTGCAATATCAGAAATAGAGTATAGTTTTGTAACTTGTTCTAGCAAATCTATAATTGAGGATTGAAAAAAAACTTCTTCCATATTTACCTCGAGAATGGGATTATTACTTGCATTATGCAATATTTATTCCCCATTTGTCAATTGGTAAATTCCTCAAAAAAAAGCGCCCCAGTGCGGGCGTCCGTATAACATGCAGTTAAACAGTTTGCGGCTTGACCGCAAATCTGCTTTGAACTGCTTGTTAAACCGGCCTGCCGACACACACATATTTTTTACCTAGCACCGTAAAGGTGCTCAATAAGATTTCCCGTAGAATTTTACCTATACAAAAGTCCTACTCCAGCGCTAGCAGATGAACTTTCCCGTTCATAGGTTTTTACCCATACAATCAGACATACACTAGCGCGAAGCGCACTATGGACTTACCTATTCAAAAATCCATACCTAAAATTTTTTACGGCAAAGTGTCGGTGTAACAATGAATCAAACCGCAAACCGGCTTGACCGGTTTGTCGGCTTTGAAAATTATGTTATATCGGAAACATTAGGGAAAACTCACTTCCTTCCCCGATTTTGCTTTTTACGCTGATTTTGGCATTGTGATATTTTGCACCATGTTTTACGATTGAAAGTCCAAGTCCAGTGCCTGTCGTTCGTTTGTCCTGAATGTCTTTTGTACGGCTTTTATCTACTCTGTAAAATCGTTCAAAAATTCTTTCCTGCTGATTTTCTGCAATTCCGATACCAGTATCTTTGATGCTAAGCTTTAGATAATCTTTTTCTAGGATAATCTGTTCGATTTTTACGATGACGCTTCCATTTTCTTTGTTGTATTTGACTGCATTTTCCAAAAGATTAAAAATCATCTCCTGTATGACGGTCGGAACTCCGTTTACATAAACTGCTTCTTTTGTTCTGTTTTCAAATTTTATGGAAACATTTTTCTTTTCTGCATAAGATTTCAGAGATTTTATCGTATCAAGACAAATTTCATCAATGCAGATTTCCTCTTTTTCCATCGTGATGGATTCTTCATCCAGCTTTGAAAGCTTCAGGATATCATTCACAAGAAGAATCAATCTCTGCGCTTCGTTGTAGATGTCTTCGGAAAAACTCCGCATCGTTTTTTCATCAGCTGAACCGCTTTTCATAATTTCCGCAAAACCGCTTATACTGGTCAGGGGAGTTTTAAGCTCGTGGCTTACATTCGCGGAAAACTGTCGGCGGATTTCTTCCCGCTGCTTTTTCTCAAAGTTTTCGTCACTGATACGCTTTATGAAAGGCTTGAACTCTGAAAAAATTTCATTCGTCTGGGGATTTTCAAAATCAATTTTTTCTATGGAAGTCGTGATTTTTTTTGAAAGTGCAGCGGCCGCAAGACCTGAAATAATAAGGGCAATCACTAAAAGGCACAGAAGTTCCTGGCTTAAACCGAACATTAAAAGTCCCGCTGTATATTGCTGGCAGGAAACCCTGAGCACAGTGCCGTTTTCAAGCCGCTTGGCAAAATACAGGTTTTTCTGAAGCATGGTCGAAGAATAGCGGGTCACTTTGGAAGAGCCTTTTTCCATCGCTTCGATGAACTCACTGCGGGAAGCGTGGTTTTCCATTTCGGCAGGATTTGCCTTGTTGTCAAAAATCACCTTGCCATGAAAATCAATGACCGTGATTCTGTTGTCGGTCTTTATCCCCTCAAAAGTCGTCAGGAGCGAAAGATAATCGCACTCGTTTTCAAGCTCCGAAAAAATACGGTTTTCAAAATACTTGTAAAAGGAGTCGATGAAAATCACCGCGCAGGCAAAGTAAACCGCCACGCCAACTAGCATTGTGTTTATAAAAATTCTTAAAGTCAATGATTTAATTTTCATTTTCTGTCTCCAACAATCGAAAAAATGGGCCGTTCTGCAATAAGACAGAATCTGGGCACCGCTTCATTCTATATCAATACAGATTATAGTTTAAAAATGTTAGATTTTGGGGATGGAAATGTTAAATCTGGGTTAAATTTTTCGGAATGCTAGTATAGCAGGGGGTCTACAATCTGCTTGACCGGTTTGTTGGCTTTGAACTTCTTGTTATGTGATTTTTAATTCAATCCAATTCTATATCCTAATGTAAATAATTCTTTTATAACACTCACATCATTGATTCTATAAGAGTAATCATTTCGATATACTGTGTTTTTGGTTGCATGAATACAAGTTGGTGCGAAATGTAAATATAATCTCAGTTCTAGTCCTCATTTATTTGCATCTTCTTCTAAACAAATGATTCCGTCTGTTTGTAATGTTATCGATGGTGAATATGAACTATTATATGTTGTTATAAAATTATTGAGCGTTGAAGGTTTTCCTTCGGCCTCAATAAAAACATGATCTCCAACTTGTTGGATAAATGTTGCTAAATCTGTTGCGATTGACATAATTACTTCTCCTTTCAATCATCACATTTTTGGAACTAATGTTTTATAATCTATTGAATTTTTGGTTATATCCCATTTTCCAACTTGCATTTTTTTTATAATTTTTCCATCGCCAAATTAAAGCAAATCTGTACGATTCAAATTGTTGAAAATTTTATTCAAACTTCCTAAATCCTTTGAAGAAAGTAAAAAAGCTTCTAATGGGTCACACAATTTGCAATACGCCCAAAGTTGACCTAAATCGTGAAGATTCAAAGATGTTTTTTTCGCCTCTATAAAGACAATATTTGTTTTAGAACCTTTTTCCAAAATCCCTAACACATCTATTTGAATATCAAGCCCAACTGTCTGTGGATAGTTTCCGATTACACCATTTTCTTCTAAGAACAAATCAAGGGTGCGAGCATGAGAATCAACAGTTGTTATCTTCCAACCTTTGTACTTTTCTTCAAGATATTTTTGAAGCCAAAGTCGCATGGGTTCATATAATTCAAATTCTTTCTTTACATTATTCGCCATATCCTAATAATCCTGCCAAATCAGTCCACGATTCAAAATGCTTTCCTCTTATTTCCTCTGGCAAAGCTTCGTCATTTTCGCAGGGATGATTTGGTTTTGTCTTTCTGCGGATTGGCTTTTCCCAGTAAAACATATGAGTTTTCATATTTGGATTCTTTTGAATTAATTCTTCTGAATATTTTTCTAAGGCTTCTTGTTTATGTTTGATGTTAAAGCCTATTGGTAAAAACTCATTTGCATAGATTTTTACTTGATGTTCTTTCTTCCAATAATACTTTTTGCCTTCATTATATTTATCCAAGTTACTATCTCTGAAATTAGGATGTCCAAAGTCAATTGTTTGTACAGGAATATCAACAGCTTTTAACATATTGGCAATATCTATAACTATATACCAATTTCCAGGAATTTCGATATAAACACGATGCTGCTTGGATTCTTTTTTAAATGCAATATTACTAGCTCTTATATAGCCAGTAACATCTGCTATACCTCGAAGCAGGGCTTTCTTTTCATCAGATGTGATTGAAAACAATTCTTCATTCATTATTCATGTTATTCTCCTACTTGTTTATAAATTGTATCGGCAATGGCTTTTGCCATTAAAGGAGGAACTGCATTACCAATTTGCTGCCTTATTTGGACTTTAGAGCCCAAAAACACAAAATTATCATCAAAAGATTGAAGTCTTGCAGCTTCTCTTGGAGTGATTGAACGATTCAATAAAGGGTGATTATTTGTTCCGTTTGAACAAGCATCAAAACGTGTATCAATCGTGGGAGATGGAAAATCCCATTTTAATCTTCCCCAAGTTCCTGAAAATTTTTGATTTCCAAGAAGTTCTTTTGGTAAATGCTCTTTACCACATTCGGGAGGAATCATTTTGAGTTTCTCAATTGCAATTTTTGCGTGATTTGAAGCTTTATGATTATAAAGTTTTTTTGCTCCCTTACGCATTAAATTTTGATATTCAGAATTGGTTTCTGTTGAGTATTCTTGTTCAGCAAAACCTTCACCAGAATTTAAATATGCCAAATCTGAAATTGCATCACGAACTGTAACTATTTTTTTAGAAGTAGGCTTCGGAAGTTGAATTTTTTTGGATTTGCAACAAATAAATAAAGCTCTTTGTCTTGTTTGTGGAACTCCAAAATCTGAGGCCGTAAGCACCCCATAATCTACGAAATAACCAAGCTGTTGTATTTTCTCTAAAATCTGGTTTTTAAACCAACCTGCAGAAGTGGAAAGCAAAGCCTTAACATTTTCAATGATAAAAATTTCAGGCTGTATAGATTCCACAATATTCAGATATTCTTTAAAGAGAAAATTTCTAGGATCTTCAAGCCCAAGTTTTTTTCCTTTCAATGAAAATCCTTGGCAAGGCGGGCCTCCAATTATCATATTGATATTATATTTTTTGCTTTTTTCTACGATAGTTTTTTTTATTTCAGAATCCGTTATATCACCGACAACAGTTTCAGCTTCAGGCATATTGTGTTTAAATGTTTTTAAAGCATTTTCATTGAAATCAAGTGCAAGCAAAGTTTTAAAGTGAGAGTTTTTGTCGATTCCATAGGAAAAGCCTCCCGCTCCACTAAATAAGTCCAAAACACGAAAATTATCTATCATATCGCAATTGCCTTATTACGAATCAAAATTCTTTTAAAAACTTCCTTACCATTTAAAATCGGTTTGAATATATCATACTGACTGTCAGAGCCGTGATTTGCTTCGCCTATGATTTCAAATTGCTCACTGTTATAGCGATTTATAATTGTAATGGGAACGCCCATTATTCCAGTATAATCAAATGGAATTTCTGTAATGTTTCTAACATGAATTGCATTGTAATTATCATATTTTTGGTGAATAAGCGGATTAAAACATTGAGTAAGTCTTAAATTTTCATGTCGCCTTTCGTTATCTAAATTTGTAAGCCACATTGCATTTCCAAGACTACGCCATTTCTGCCCAGTTTCATCAACCCAATAACGTGTTGAACGAGGTTCAGAATCTTGTGGAACTCTAAATTTCATTTCTCCAAACTGATAACCAGTCCAAACTAAATTATTCTGAATTAATGGAAAAATCTCTTTATATGTCAAAGCATTTTGATTTCCAATTATCAGAAACTTTTTGTTATATTTCATTATTTCAGAAACCATTTCCTTAAATAAGGAAAATGGTGGATTTGTTACAACAATATCACATTCTTTTAAATAGTTTATACATTCAAGACTTCTAAAATCTCCATTACCATTTAATTCTTTTACACAATGTGTAGATAACAAAAAATCAGAGATAGTTTCGGAAGTAAAATCAGATTTACTTATTTTAGAAATATCAAGTATATATCCTTTTGAATTATTATCATTAAAAGATTCAAATAGACTTGGCTGTACAGAAGCATAAGGTGAAAAAGAAGTGCAGATAAGTCTTTTTAATCCTAAAACATTAAAATTTTGGAGAAAAAATTTAGTAAAATTTGATGTAAATGGATTATCACAATTACAAAGAACAGTTTTATTTTTGAATTGTTCTGCATAGTGTGCAAGTTCATTTTCGATTGTTTCATATGTCGTATAAAACTCATCATCCTTGCATCTTTTTGCTCTATGTAAATTTGTGTTTTTATTAGCCATTTCCCTTCACACTTTGGTTAATATTGTATCACGTTTTACAACAAATTTGTAGCAGGCTTCCACACAAAATCAGCTTCCAAACGCTTTCATTATGTCGCCTTCATTTTATCCTGTAGCCAATCCCGCGGATTGTTTCGATGATGTTTTCGTCGTTCAGTTTTTTTCTAAGATAACGGATATGGACATCCACAGTCCTTGTCTCAACATCTGAGTCCGTTTTCCAGATTTTAGAAAGCAACTGCTCTCGCGTGATGATGTTCCCTTTGTTTTCCAGAAGAATGCATAAAAGGTCAAATTCTTTTACGGTTAGAAAAATTTCTTTCTCCCCGCAAAAGACCTGATGCTTTGCTTTGTATAGCTTTATAGATCCACTTTCAAGAATCTCTTCCTGAGCATTTGTGACAGATTCGTACCTTCTTAGTACAGCCTTTACCCGTGCTACAAGTTCCATAATTCTAAATGGCTTTGGAATATAATCGTCTGCTCCTGTTTCAAGTCCCAAAACGGTATCGTATTCGGTGGTTTTTGCTGTCAGCATTATTACAGGAATATGCTTTGTATTTTCATCTGCTTTAAGCTTTTTTAGAATAGAAATACCATCTTCCTCGGGCAACATAATATCAAGAAGAATCAAGTTTGCCTGATTACTTCTTAATTCTTTCCAAAAATCTAAAGGACATGCAAACCCTCTACAAGACATGTTCTGGGAAGCCAAAGCATACTCAACAAGTTTTCTGATTGAATCGTCATCTTCCAAAAGAAAAATCATACTCTTATTCTATACCTTTTTTGACCGCTTTGTTCAGTTTTTTTTTGATTTGTGCAATTTTATTATCAGCTCTTCACACAAGACAGCCTGCTCATCATTCAGTTTGTTCGTGGCAATCAGTGCAGTTATGTAATTCTTCAATTTCGAGTTCATCTACTGTTTTGTTGACAATTCTTATAAAATGATTCTGCGGAACCAGATCATCCAGACTTGGTGACAGGAGCCACTGTTCGCCCTGGTTATATGGTTTGTATGTGATTTTATCGCTTATGCCTCTGCTCATATTTAAATTTTAGCAGATTTGAATTCACTTGTAAAATTAAAATAATTGGGGCTGCCCATTTCTTTTTGGACAGCCCCCTCTAAAAGTAAATTAAACCTTAAATAAATCTATCTCAGATCCAATTTGTTTGATATTTTCTGCAACTTTTCCAGAAATAGTATAAAGAGCAGCTCCGGTTTCATTAATTTTTTCTGCACCTGTATGCATTTCTTCAATACTACCCTTCATGGTTTCGGTTGCATCCTGCAGCTTCTTAATCTCTGAAAGAATGTGCTTGTTACCTTCTGTCATTTCAGAAGAAGCTGAATGAACTTCAGATGTAGAATTATTCATAGACTTAAGGGCATCAATAATCTGTTTAGAACCAATCTGCTGTTCTTCCAT
>SAMEA3663277__coassemble_609_pt1 | contig 10380 bp, 11 predicted proteins | sample SAMEA3663277__metabat2_high_PE_016 | metagenome-assembled genome bin SAMEA3663277 (sample SAMEA3663277) | pig gut metagenome | biome: pig gut; feature: pig-associated habitat; material: faeces | place: China | collected 2013 | reverse complement strand
AAGACTGAAATTTGTCAGATTATTTGATTCCATCTCTCAACAATAATATTGCTATTGCTTTCAAGGTCGACTTTACCGTCCAATTCAATTTTCATACAAGACATATTGTTCATCCATTCTCTCTGCTCGTTAAGATTCGGAGAACCATTTTTTTCGTACCGTCGATTGTCATCTAAAAAACGCAAATGACTCTCATACAAGTCTCCACCCTCAAGGACTCTTTCACCAAAGCGTTCAACTGCACGTTCATGCACTCTCTGTATACGCACAGCAGGCTCCGCATAGAGAAAAACCATCATATCGAACTTGTCATCAAATGCATAATGGAAAGAACTCATTGAACCTGCCATTACAAAGTGTTCATAAGGGAAAATATCTTTGCTTAATCTATTTATCTTCTCTTCACGACTATACATTACAGTGTACGGCTTTTCGGTATCTCTTCTCCAAATGTAATCATCTACATCAAAATAAGGATATCCCAATTTATCAGCCACCATTTTTCCTAATGATGTTTTTCCGCTTCCAGATGGACCAATAATCATGATTCCCTTTAACATATAATATTCTCCTCCCAACGACAAATTCAAAGTTACTTTATCAATGCTTTTTTAGTTTCCGTCATATCTCGTTCAATCAGCGGACGCATACTGTCCTTATACTTTGATAAATCGGCTTCTTGAAAACATGATAATATTCTCGGAATATATTGTGGCTTTGCCACTCCCACCTGTGCAAGAGCCTTTATACATTGTCTTGCAGTAATCGGCTTATCGTCCGTAACGTGGGAAAGGTAATCTGATATTATTGCATCAAAACGATTCTCATCGTCCCACTGTGCATTAGCCGAAAGAATATACAACACACGATTTCTTACTAATGAATTTGGATGGTTAAGTAGGGACGCAAACGCATCAAAAAATTCATACCATTCATCAGTATCTTGACTTTCGGATATGATTTTATCAGCAATGGCACAAGCATATTTATCATCTTTTGCTGTTAATTTTGCAATTATGTCCTGCATTAAAACTCCTTATTATCAACTTCATCTACCAACAACATTTCTGATCCGTCCAGTCACTTTTGTCGTCTGCAAACTGAAATTTTCCCTACAAATTGGATGTTGTCAAATTGAAATCCACCAACATACTCCATATTTGTCAATAATAGTTGCACAGCATTTACTCCATGGAAGCTCGCCGATAGGTTCAAGAACTACGCCTCCATCACTCAAAACCTGAAATGCATTATGAACTGCTTCTTCTGTTTGTTTCTGCCGCTTCAAAGCTATTTTTTACATATACTTGGGTATAATTCTTCATGATTACCTCCGTAGAATTCAAATCTTCTGTTGCTTTCAATCTCTCCGCAAGACTGAAATTTGTCTATTTTTTTATCTTCGCCGTATCTTCCAGATGAAATTCAAGATATCCACATTCAGAACATACCGAAGCATGAACCTTACCTAAATTATCTTCAATTTGTATAATGGTCTGTATAGTAGTCTGTAACTGTTCCTCAGATACTCCCGCAAACATTTCCTTCAAAAGAGCCCTACTCATTTCATCGTTTTTCTCACAAAACTCCTGGCAATAATCAGTAAGTTCAATGCGTTGTTTTCTCTTATCCTGCTCATCCACAGAAATACTTACAAAGCCCTTCTTCTCCAGCTTCAAGAGGATCTGCTTTACATTCTGATGAGAGCTACCCATGATTTCCGCTAACTCCTTAACTGAAGGAGGAGTTTTGCATAAGTTGATACATATGATTGCAAAAAACTGTTTCCAGCTAATTTCTTTCATAGTACTATCCGCCATTGTCTGAAATCTGTTCTCAAAGGCACTTAGCAAGCCTAAAAGAAAATATGATGATTCAATGCCTGTAAAATTCACTTTATCACTTCTGATTACTTCCTTTAAATTCATTACGCCTTCCAATAGGTAATATATTACTTTATTTAAGGTAATACATTACATTTACGTTGTCAATCTAAAAAGACGGACAAAATATCCGCCTTTGGTTCATCAATCAGATTATTCAAGACCTAAATAATCTGATTAATTAATTGAAATCTAAACTCTTCGGGAAAACGCTCCATATTACGCTTAACTGCCTGGATAATGACTTTCTTTTCAACCCCATAAAATTCCGCAAGGTCATGGTCAATCATAACCTGCTTTTCCTGAATCGATAGTCTCATCATAAAATCTGCCCTGAAAAATTACTATGGATTAGCTGATTAATCCCTATAATTCAACTGTAACTTCGCAAAGAAATCTTCAAGCAGGTAACGTGAATCAATGTCTGTATAAATGCGGATTTTTGGATTTTCTTTTCCGAAGCTGCAGGAAGTATCTTCATTTACAAATGGCGCTTCGTGCTCGATGTAGTGCCCGCAATCAGGATTCAGTGCAACGCCAACCGCAGGCGAATCACCAAGAGACCAGCTTTCACCTTTTGTCCAACCGGCTGCCGGAGAATTATTATAGGTGACCATATTTTCAAAAAGATGTCGGCCAATTTTCCCGCATGGCAAAACTTTTTGTTGAAGTTCGGCAAGGCCTACGGTGATTGTTACATAAACATTTGAAGGAATGAGCCAGAGATTTTTTGCATGACCCAAAACGTAATTTGCCGCAGCAACATCATTTCCTGAATTAAACTCTCGCCATGGTACCTGGGCAAGACCATGAGTTCCAATCCAGACAATTGTCATACGATTCAAGATCTCAGGGCACTTTTTAATTGCAACCGCAACGTTAGTTATGGCTCCCAGACACAAAACAAAAAGCGGGGCTGTATCTTCGCGCAATGCTTCCTCAATCAAAAACTTAGCAGCTGGAGAAACTGATTCCACGCTTACCGAGTTCTCGAAATATCCCGCCGCCATCGCACCAGGCTCACCCATAAAAACCGGAACCTCTTTCATATCCATTGCATCAAGAATTGTGCAAACTTCATCATAACTGCGCTGCACCGAGCCTTCAGCATCAAAGTGCTCTGCAAGAATTCCCTTCACCATCAGCTTGGGACTCATCAACGCCTGGGCAATCGCAAAAGGATCATCAGCCTCACAGGCAGCATCGGTATCAATAATCACACGCAGCTTCTTATACTGCGGAACGTCGAACAGCAATTTTGATTTCATAGTTTTTACTCCTAAATCATTTTACCCCCTGCCTGTAAACTTAGCAATTACAGAAAGCACCTTTACATGCTATACTTTTCTCATGAAATCTATCCTCACAAAAACAGTAAAAATCACCGTGGCCGCCGTGCTTGCGATTCTCTGTGCTCAATGGTAGAGCAGCGGACTGTTAATCCGCCTATACAAGTTCGATTCTTGTATTCTCCGTATTTTAATCAGCAATCATGGTGTGAAATGAGTGGAAAATTGAAGCATACAGGGAAGCTTAAATCAATAAAGTTTTTACTGCATTACACACATCTGAAAAACTTAATCCTTCTGTGTAAGAATTGGCATTAGAGTATTTAAGCCATTGTTCCTGTAAATCATGGCTGTTTTCAATTATTGAAAAATCTGTCCTTACTTCATTTATTCTTTCAAATGAATTTCGATGTTTACTGGTGTTTTCTAAAGCTTTAGAAAACTTGTTTTTATCAAAATCATGAGTTTTTGTCAGGACGTAAACATCATAATAATCACGAGGTCTGGTTGATAATACTCCTCTAGAAAGAATTGTCTCTATTTTTTCAGCCAATATTGTTTCTATTGGATATGCCCATAACTCAAATTCTTTAGACTGATCAACCAGGCAATTCCATTTTTGTAGTTTAGGTTCAGGAGTAATCACATCTCCTGTTGAAATGTCAATTGAGAATGGAACAACCATGGATTTGGAATCGAAATATCCATTCAGGAAGACTCTTAATCCTCCGTATAAGTCATCATCTCGGATTTCTTCACATCTTTTCCATTCGAATTCCACATCGTCATTTAGGTTTATTTCCATGATGTTTTTTATTATAACCTTTGTTTCAGTTTCAGCTAAAGTAAATCCCTTTACAGTAACATCAATATCCATAGTTGAACGATTGTCTATACCAACCATTGCAGATACCAGACTGCCACCTTTTATGACAAATTTGTCTTTATATTCAGAAACTGAAAGACGATTTAAAAATCTTTCCATCATGAAATTCTGGAGTACAACATTTGCAGTTATTTTCTTTTCTGAAGCAATATTTTTAATTTTGCCTTTAAGGCTCATTCCTTTTGCCGTTCTTGTTTTCATAAAATAACCTCCAGGACAGACCTGACTTTTTTTACAATATTCATTTTCTCTGCATACATTGAAAGATTTTTCAGATTTTTATTTTCTGATTTTGAATACTTTTTTAAAGCTGCAAGATAAACTTCAGGATCCATTTTATTCTTGTCCTTTATAACATCGCATATCGTGCGTTCAGCATCATAACATGGGACTTCATTTCCAAAAGCAGTTTTAACAGTTATTTTCCCAAGATTAAATAATTCCTGTTTGCAGTAATAACTTTTGAATCCCTTTGAAAAAGTTGAACTCAAACGCTTTCCCTGAGGAAGTGTATATGAGTGTTCAAATGGTGTTCTTTCGCTTAAGCCATTACAAAATAATGCAGTCTCATGGGAAAAAATTATGTTGTCAGAAAATAAACTGAGAATGTAGAGTTCATCTGGGATTGTTTCAGGTAAGGTATAAATTCCTTTTGCAATGCGATTAAGTCTTCCGTCTTCTGCCATTAGTGAAAGTAGGGCTCTGGAGATATTTTTTTCACCGGCAGCTTCGACAGTTATTATTTTATTGTGAGAATCAGAAATCTGTTGTAAATCGCTTATTAGATTATTTTTGACAATCATTACATAATTATATATGAAATTGTAGTAATTGTCAAAAATAAAGGCTCGTGTCATCTATATTTTATGATTTGCCGATAATGAAAAGAAGCAGACTACCTGATGTAATTCTTATCCCCTCCACCCAAGGATTCTCGACAAGTCTGCTCCTTTTATTTTCAAGTTACTTTCTGATTTACATCGAATAAAGGAAACATAATAATTGGAAATACATGATGGTTCTAAAAAGGCTGTGACTTTTTCTAAAGCACAGGCCTCTCATAATTCTTCTTTTGTCATTTTGAGCCTCTTATCTTTCCCAGCAGAGGCTCGAAGTAATTACAGAAAGCACCTTTTCATGCTATACTTTTTTCATGAAATCCATCCTCACAAACATAGTAAAAATCACCGTGGCCGCCGTGCTTACCATTCTCTGTGCTCAGGCGCTCAAGCTGGACTTTGCAGTTTATGCCGGTATCGTTGCAATTCTTTCGGTTCAGTCGACAAAAAAAAGAAACCCTGCGCACAGCCCTTGCCCGCCTTCTTGCCTTTGCAGTGGCGCTTCTAATTTTTATTACTCTCTTTAATCTTCTGGGATTTACGGTGCCGGTCTTTTTTCTTTATCTTTTGATTTTTATTCTTGTCTGTCAGTGGCGCAAATGGATTTCTGCCATGGCTATGGATTCTGTTTTGATTTCACATTTTCTTTCCTTTGGGAAAACCGGCCCTGCCGAAATCAAAAATGAAGTTCTGCTTTTTGTTCTTGGAGTTGATTTTGGAATCCTTGTAAATCTTTTACTTCATAAAAAAACTGATTATATAGAAGAATTGAAAAAGCAGACTGATAATCAGATAAAGCAAGCCCTTCACAGAATGGCTCTGCGAATCCAGAATCCCGCTCTTGCTGATTACGACGGCTCCTGCTTTTCCTCTCTAAACAAAAGCCTCTTTACCGCCAAAAAACAGGCCGAAGAAAATTACAACAACCAGTTTTCAAAAAAAGATACCTTCGACTCCTGTTACCTGGATATGCGCGAAAAGCAGACAAAGATTCTTTATGAGATGTTCAAGGCCGCCCGAGCACTTCACACAACTCCTACCACCGCTCCATTGTTTTCAGACTTTCTCGAAAAAGTTTCAAATGAATAGCACAAAGATAATGATGTAAAAGCCCTGCTGGAAGAACTGGCCCTCATCCACGATAAAATGAAAGCACACCCCTTGCCCCAGATCCGCATCGAGTTCGAAGACCGGGCAAATCTTTTTATCCTCATGGAACGTCTTAAAGAATTCTTACAGATAAAACACAATTTTATGATTGCGAAAAATAACAGGCCGTCAATTCAATAAAATTTTCTTTTCTTTTTTACCCAACAAAATCAGTCTTTTTTCGACTATAATAGTGTAATCGATTACATAGTTTCTGAGGAAACAATTAGAAAAAGTGGAGCTTACGGTGGACAAGGTAATTACAGATGATTTGATGGAAAAGACCTTTCTTTTTTGCTGGAAGAAAATTTCAGATAAGGAAGAGGCTCAGGATCTTGCACAAGAAATCATTGTTGATGCCCTGCTGATTTTGCGAAGTGGAAAGAAGATTGAAAATTTCTACGGTCTTTTCTGGCAGATTGCGCATAACAAGGTTGTTGATTTTTACAGAAAAAAGCGTCCGGTAAAAATCAGTCTTGATGACATGGAAAACAGTCTTCTTGGTTTTGATAAATCTCTTGGAGATTATATCAAACAGGAAGAACTGGAGCTGCTTTCAAAATCAATGACAAAGCTTGCCAATATTCACAGAGATATTCTGGTGCACTTCTACATCAAAAATCAGAGTGTAAAAGAAATTGCCGCCGTCCTTAAGCTCCCCACGGGTACAGTAACAAGCCGTTTATCTGATGCCCGCAAAAATCTTAAGGAGAATTTTGAAACTATGGAAAATCGAAAAGAAAAACCTGAAAAGAAAAAAAGCATTATCGATTTTGAGCTTGAATTTTACATGAATGCAAACCAGGCCTGGATGGCAATTTCTTCTCTGATAGACAGACAGATTTTATTTGCATGTCGTGAAAAAAGTCAGACTGTCAGCCAGCTTGCGTCACAGCTTGACCTACCCCAACTCTTTCTGGAAGACAGCATTACAAAGCTTGTTCGGGCGAATGTCCTCTTTGAAGAAAAGAAAGGAAAGTATCTTACAGACTTTACAATTTTTCCAAAGTCAGTACGTAGAAAGGCAGAAGAAATTGACCGTCAGATTTGCCGGGATTTGAAAATCGCCGAACGCTATTTTGAAATTCTTAATGACATGAAGGCGGAGCTTTTGAAGGAAGAATTTTACGGAAATGATTTTGACTGGGAATATCTTCTTCCATATTTTATTATCCGCTCGGACAGAGAGTTTGGTAAAAAGACCGGTGGAGACTATCTTCGCGAAAAATACGGAAAGGGACTCACAGACAGATTCTGGCGAAACTTTTATCTTTCGGGCTGGTATGAAGATGAACCTGAAAGCCTTTCTAAAGAAGAAACTTCTTTGATAGGCCCCGGCTACAATTTTAATGTTTATACCATTCCTGAATACGGACATATTGAATTTCATAATACAATCAACACAATGCATTATGAAAAAGACGGGCATGAATGTGAACTTGACCTCGACCGCCTCGACTGGCTCAACAGCGGCAATACAGGTCTTTATCTTGAGCTCATAAAAAATCCCAAAAAGACTCTTTCCGAAAAAGAAGAAATGCTTGTTGCAGATATGCTGAAGAATGGGGTGCTCAAAAAAACTAAGGTCGGCTACAAGGGAACAATTCCAGTTATCAGCTTTGCGCAAGTAGACAAGTGGTGCAAAATCTGGCACGAAAAATTCAAGGAACTTTCTATAGAGTACTATGATGCGCTATACAAGGCTCAGGAAAAAATAATTCTTCCTTATATCCGTAAAGATCTTTTGTGGGCTTCCTTCTGGCATGTCATTCCTCTTGGAAACAAAAAGAATTTAGATTCCAAGCTGATGCAGTATGCAATTGATAATAAGCTGGTTCGTTTTGCAGAAGGCAAAAACGTTTCTTGCACAGCTATGGTTTTGATTTGTGAGGAGATTTTAAAATGAAAAAAATTGATAAACAACTTTCTTATGCACCCGCAGAATTCCAGGTTTCTTATTGCGGATGGGCCTCTCCTGCTATGCGCGAGATGAATGGTATTTTCAGACAGCAGCTTGCCTTGCTTTGTTATGACCAGGCAAAATCTGTTGAGGAGCTTTCCGAGTCACTTCAGACTCCTTACGAATACATTCAGGACGCACTTGATTCTTTTTGTAAAGCAAAAATGATGAAGAAGATTGACGGGAAATATCTTACACTTTTCCCAATGCTTCATCTGAAGAAAAATTACGAAGCCGGACTTTTGTGCTATAAGTTTTCTGAGGAGCACGAAATTCCAAAGAAAATAAATGACATTCTTTTTTCTTTGAAGGATAGAATTGCAGATCTGGATTTTTACGGAAATGATTTTGATCTTTCATACTTAAACTGGTTTTTGTATACCATAACTGATAACTGTATGATTTCAGAATTCCGTTCTTACTTTTCTGACAAAACTGATGAAGTCATCTTCAACAATAGTGACTGGAGAACAAATAACTACAATTATTCCCTTTGCGCTTCATATAATTATGCTGATGAAAAAATCGAAGATGAGCATCTGGAAAGACGACTTACACAAACTTCGACCTATTATCAACATTATGATCAATACCGATTCAACAACGTTTTTGATTACGCACCTTTCCCCTACAGCTTTGAAGAAAACGCAATTGGAATGGGAAGTTCAGAAATGGGCAGAAATAATTATCTGACCAGGGAAAACATCGACTTTTATCTGAATCTTGTAAAAGGAATAAAGCATGATTTTACAGAGGAAGAGCAAAAGTTTCTGGAAGATTTTGAAAAACATGGAGTTGTGGAAAAGCGTGACGACACTTACAAGCCTATGATTCCTGTTTTCACAGAAGAAGTTATTTCTGAACTGGAGAAAATCATCACCAAAGCTGTAATTCCAATTGTAAAAGAAATTGCAGAAGCGACAGAAAAACCGATGGAAGAAATTATGCTTCCTGAGATGCACGGTGTAAAAGAAAGAATAGATCAGTTATATGTCTTCTGGCTCTGCAGCTTCTTGAGTCCCCGACAGGAACTTTACTGGTATGGTATGAATGTAGAAGGCCTCGCAATCCCTAAGGATTACAAGGCCACCGCAGCAGGACTCTACATCGTTTACTAAAACTTTATCCTTAAGAAACGAATAAAATTTATCACTGCTCGGATTGCTTCGTCACACAAAACTGCAATGAAGACGCCAAGCATTCCGAGTTTAAATACAAATACACAAAGACAGGAAAGTCCTACTACTCCGACAGTCCCCAAGGCTTGAGTAAAGAACATCCATTTTGTATCGCCATAGCCACGGATACCGTTTCCAATAATTATGTTGCCGGACTTTCCAAAGAGATTTGCCGTAACAAGAATTATATAGATTACCGACATCTCAATAACTTCTTTATCTGTTGTAAAAAGACTCAAAGTCAGGCGAGGGAAAATCGAAACAAAAATCAAGGCAAAAGCCGCAACCAGGAAGGCCCACTTCACAGCAGTTTTTACAACATTGCGATACAACTTAATATCCTTAGCACCAGTTGCCTCGCCGGTCAAAGTCAAAGTACCACTTCCAATAGCACCAATGACTACAACAAAAAGAATCTCCACCGTAAATACCATAGAGTAGATACCAGCCGCCATCTCATTAATTGTATTAAGAATTCTGATGATACAAAGATTTCCCAAATTCCAGAGCAAATCTTCGCAGGCAGTAGGCAGCCCAAGCTTTATAGATTTCAGATAAGGTCTGAACTTAGCGCCGAGAATTCTCTTAAGGCCCGGACTGGTAAAGAATTTATCCTTCTTTGTAATTGTTATGTACATCAGGTAAATTGCGCCCACATATTCTGCAATTGTAGTACCAAGAGCCGCACCCGCAATTTCCATACGAGGAAAGCCGAAGTTTCCAAAAATCAAAAGATAATCAAGAATGATATTCAAAACCGAACGAAGAATTCCATAAGCAACCAGCGGCTTAGTATAATTAGAAGTCTGAAAAACAACAGAGTAAGAAGCACCAAGGCCAATAATCAGATAAACCGGTGCATAAATTCTTGTATAAGTAACGCAAGGCTTCATTACATTTTCCGAAACGCCCATCAGCTTAAAAACAAGAGGACTGCAGAAAGTCCAGAACAAAAAGAGCAGAACCGGAATTACGTTATGAAACTTTATCAGGGAAGCAGCGTAGTCCTTAGACTTTTCAATATCCTTTTCGCCAACCGCTTGGCTTATAATAATCGAAGCTCCCATAGCCAAAGAAAAAACAAAAGACATAGTAGTCCACATGGGGGCAGTCGCATTTCCAACCGCACTCATGTAAAGAATTATTAGAGTCCACCGATTTTAACCACCGAGAGTTCAACTATAAAAACCAATTTT
>SAMEA3663277__coassemble_335_pt1 | contig 14948 bp, 14 predicted proteins | sample SAMEA3663277__metabat2_high_PE_016 | metagenome-assembled genome bin SAMEA3663277 (sample SAMEA3663277) | pig gut metagenome | biome: pig gut; feature: pig-associated habitat; material: faeces | place: China | collected 2013 | reverse complement strand
GTATAAGTGCAGAAGCCCGCATAGTGACGGACCGCAGTACTGCAATGCAGATGGTTTTGCGTAAATTGGATTTTATAAATTAAGTTACGGTCGATTCGGTCTTCGGTTTGGTCTGCTCGGGCGGGAAGGTCTTGATGGAGTAACGTAGACCGGGCGTGGTGGGGTAGTTACTGCGTGGAAAACTCCGCCGATGATGCTGCCTACGACGAGGGCGCCGAGAACATCGTCTGCATCTACAGTGTCTTCTACAACTACTGTCTGAACTTTTACATCAGTTGGTTTTTCGGCATAGTAGTCCTTTGGAACCTTCTGCTTTGCCTTGCCGATTACAGTGTCATCATAATTGTCGATAAGCTTTGCACTGATTATATAGTTTGGGCCGTCAACCTCAATTTTTCCTGTACAGATATAATCAGCTTCATCTGATTTTGCAACTACTTCCATAACATCAGCACAGTAAAGAGAGAACTGAACTGATTTAGAAATCTTTTTACGTTCATTGTTGCTTAAATCTGAGGTAAAAACCTTTACTGCAACAGTGTCACCTTCTTCATCAAAATCTTTAAGAAGCTTTTCTACGAGAGAATCAAAGGGGTCTGCGTTGCCGGAGCTTTCGGCAAAAAGGAAGCCTGCAGAAAAAGTAAATAAAATCAATAAAATAGAAAGAATCTTTTTCATGTGTTTCTCCTGGGAAAGATATTTTTTCCCTATTTATACTATTATAACACACTAGAAAAGAAAAAGTGTCACTTTTTAAATAGATCCCCGGGTCAAGCCCGGGGATGACAGATACGGCAAGCCCGAGGATGACATGGAGTGCAATGTCCGAGGATGACAGATGTGTCATTCCCCGGCTTGACCGGGGAATCTCTACAGGACTTACTTGTTTATTCTTATCCAATCCCAGACGGCGGGGTCTTCCTGACCTATGCGCCAGAAGCCCATTTTCTGAATACCGGCGCTTTCGTAAAGGCGGGCAAGCTGAATAACGGAATAAGCGTCGTTAAAGTATCCGGTTACTTCAACCTGGGCAGTATATTTGAAGTTTGGAATGTCTTCATCATAATTAACTTCAGTAACCTTATGTTCGGTCATGATTCGGTTTGCGCCGCTGAAATACCAGGCACCGGCAGTTGTTTCGTTTGCCCAGGTTCTTCCATAGAATGGTAAGCCCATTACAAGTTTTTTGGGAGGGATTGATTTTTGTGCATATTCCATAACTTTGCGGCACCATTCTACCGAAGCTACGGCTCCTGGTTTACTTGTAGACCAGTGTTCATCATAAGCCATTACAAAAACCCGGTCACAGTAGTTTGCAATTTCTGCGTAAGGATAAATATCTTCTGAAAGCAGCTTAAAGCGGGCTGGTACACAGATTGAAAACCATTTTGCTTTTCCCAGCATGTAGCGAAGATCTGAACAGAAGCTGATAAAGTTTTTACGGTCGCGGGCAGGCACAAGCTCAAAATCAATCTGAACTCCGTCGTAAGGAGCACCGGCTTTTACAATTGCCTTAAGGAGGTTGTTGCGAACCTTACTTTCCGGTTCAAGAATAAAATGAGTAAGAGATTTGCTGTCGCAGGTGATGACAAGATGACAGCGGGCGCCCTTTGTATTGATGCGGGAGCGGCTTGGAATGCTTGTGAGTTCGCCGTAGCAGTTTACTTCGGCAGAAAAAAAGCAGACATCCGTGAGAGGAATGGAATTATCGTATTCTTCCAGACGACTCTGCATAACGTAACCCCAGCTTTCGCGCAGCTGTACAGGCTGGCCCTGGGGCTGGCGCAGGGTATAGAGAGGGAGAAGGGGTTCTTCTTCAACAATAACAGAAGGTTCGTCGCCTTTGAGGGCATATTCAAAATCTTCTGTGGGAACTTCAGTATCAGCTTTTCCGCGGGCAGAACAGGCGCAGCAAAAAACTGAGAGGATTAATAATAAGCTGATTGGTTTTTTCATAAATAGATTATCGGCTATTTTTCAATAATCCTGTACATGGGTTCTTCATCCGGGTGCAGTTCGAGGATGTGTTTTTCACATTCTAGGACTTCACTCGGGTCGTGGGTTACGTGCAGTATTGTTGTTGTGCCGCCCTCTCCAATCAGATTCATTAGCTGAAGGATTTTGCTGCGGTACTGTTCGTCGAGGCCGTGACATGGTTCATCGAGAATAAGGATTTCGGGAGTTTTTACAGCTGAGCGCAGAATCAGGATAGCACGCTGTTCTCCGTAGCTCAGGTTGCCGAAGTTTTCTGATTCGCGGCCTGCAAAACCGCCGAGAGCCAGCCATTTTTTTGCGCTTGCAATTTCAAGGTCTGTTGGGGCTCCGTAAAGTCCGATGCTGTCGCGCAGGCCGCTTATAATTACTGCAAGCAGCGAAGTTCCGCCCAACATTCTGTATTCAACGTGAAGGCGGTAAGAAACAATACCAAGGCGTTTTTTAATATCCCAGATAGTTTCGCCTGAACCGCGGCGCTTTCCAAAAATTTTAATGTCGTTTGAAAAGACTTGCATATTGTCGCCGGTGATAAGTTCCAGGAAGGTGGTTTTACCGCTTCCGTTAGGGCCGCGTACAAGCCAGTGCTGGCCGCGATGGAGACTCCAGTTTAAGTTACGCAGAACCTGATGATCGTCCCAGCCAACGTTTACATTGTGCATTTCAACTAAGGTATCTTCAAGAGGTGATTTCGATACGGCCTTCGGCCTACTCAACCACCGCGATTCGTCCTGGTGGTTGAGTGCCTGCGAAGCAGGTGTATCGAAACCACCTGTCTGAGTCAGCTCTGCAAATCCTTCCTGAAAATCCTGCTTTTCTTTTTCTTCACTGGCCTTTGAGCCGGCAGCTCGTTTAGAAATCAGTTTTTCGTAATCGGCTCTTGGGCCGCTGAAGGAAATTCTTTTATCTGTAAATTCTATGACATGAGTAATTGCATCTGGAATCTCGTGCCAGCGTTCCATTCCTAAAATTATGTGTGGCTTGGCACTTCCGTTTTCGCTGTTACTGCGGCGTGCAATCGAATCAAAAAAATCCAGAAGAATAGTGCGGCTCTGAACATCAAGACCGGCAAAGGGGTCGCTTAAAATCAAAAGTTTTTTACCGGAAATAAGGGCGCGGGCAAGCAGGGTGCGGCGAATCTCGCCGGTAGACATATACTTAAGGCCGCGGTCTAGAATCTTTTCGATTCCGCAAAGTTTGATTGCAGGGTCGCCTTCCAGCTGTTTAGCTGCGGCGGGAAGCTCCTTGTGAGCCAGACCTTTTTTTAACTGCGGGTCCAGTGCCTGTGCAATAAAAATGCGGCCAGTTCTTCCGTGGTCAACTCCGCCTTCAAGATAATCACTTTCATCATTTTCACGCTCTTCCTGAATCAGGCGGGCAGCCCGCTCCAGAGAAACCAGCTCGGTAGAATCAGAAAAAAAATCAGAAAAAAGCCCGTCGGCGTTTGGTGTAATTTTGATTCCGCCGGCAATTCCAGCACCAGCAGCTATTCCACCTTTTCCGGCTGACGCAAGTGCATTCAAAAAATCGGCCTTGCCTCCGCCGTTCGGGCCAATCACCAGCCAGACCTCGCCCTCGTTCATTTTCCAGGAGAGCTCAGGTACAAGCACAGAATGGCTGTTTTCAATCCGACAATTTTGTAAAGTAATCAAGCTTTTGCACATGGGTATAGTATATCAAAAAGATCCCGGATGTCATATTGCTTTTTTAGGAGGATTAATTTTGATGATTTTATAAATGAAACATGATATAATTTTCTACGAGGTAGATATTTGGTTTCAGAACTTACTTTGAATAAAATTTCTAGTATTCTCAAGGATGAAGGCTGTAAAGAGGTTTACCTTTTTGGTTCTCATGTAACAGGCCATGCCAATGAATTTTCTGATATTGATATTGGAATTCGTGGTCTTGCACCTTCAAAATTCTTTGCAGTTTATGCCCGTCTCGAAAGTGAGATTCCTGAAAAAATTGATTTTATAGATTTTGATGAACAGGTTGCTTTTTATAACTTTTTAGGAAGTATTGGAGAGCTAAGAAGAATTGGATGAAATTGTTAAGAAGAAAATCGAATTTGAAATCTCTCAACTTGATGAACATCTTTCAAAATCATCATTATTGGTGAAAAAATGTGAACAAGATGAACCAGATTATGTTGAGTTATGTGCAGCTGGCTCAATTCTTCAATCATTTTATAACGGTATTGAAAATATTCTTCTTGTCATTTCAAAAAATATAGATAAAAAAACTCCAAATCAGGGAAAGTGGCATAGCGAATTACTATTATCTATGTGCAAGGAAGCGGAAAATCGGTCGGCTGTATTTTCTGAATCACTATATCCAATCCTTTTAGATTATATGAACTTCCGTCACTTTTTTAGACATTCCTATGGTTATTCCATGAAGTGGGAAAAACTATCTCATTTATTTTTAGATATTGAAAATAATTGGGATAAAATAAAAAATGAATTGTTTGATTTCATTTCGAAATAAGAAAATCCAAAAAATTATAATTCCTTTTCTATAAAGTCTTCGATTTGTGGAAGCAGTTTTGTTTTTAGAACTGATTTTGTGTTGCGGACTGTCGATGATGCATTGCGTAGGAAAAGGTCGGCAGGATGGACTCCGAGAGCGGTAGCAATTTTGCATATATTTTCAAATGACGGTTTTGCTTTTCCAGATTCAATATTACCTATCATACCATTGGAACTATTTGCCTGAATTGCAAGTTCTGACTGGCTGAATCCTTTTTGTTCACGATAAAATTTCATGTTTATTCTAAAATCATCAAAATAATTATCCATAAAACTATCGTAATTGAGTAAAAAGAAGAAATTTCTATTTTAATGGAGTGTTTTAGATGTTATACTTTACATTATGGAGTTATAACTGTAGTTCACTCCATTTAAATAGGGGATTTCAAAAATGACTCAATCAGAACAGCATAAAGCAGCAAAAAAGTTTAGTGAAGATTGGAAAGATAAAGGTTACGAGAAAGGTGAAAGTCAAAAGTTCTGGCTTGATTTACTTTGTAACGTTTTTGATATAAAAGATTTTTCGTCATTTATAACTTTTGAAGATCAGGTAAAGCTGGACCATACTTCTTTTATTGACGGATACATTCCGCAGACCAAGGTTCTTATCGAGCAGAAAAGTATTGATAAAGATCTCCGTGCTCCAATTAAACAGTCAGACGGAACTTTTTTGAATCCCTTCCAGCAGGCAAAACGATATATTACAGAGCTTCCTGTTTCAAAGCATCCCCGCTGGGTCGTAACCTGTAATTTCAAATCTTTCCTTGTTTATGATATGGAAAATCCAAATGGGGAGCCCGAAGAAATTCTGCTGGAAAATCTTGAAAAAGAATTTTACAGACTTTCATTTATCACTGATTTGGGAAGCCAGCATCTTAAAAAGGAGATGGAGCTTTCTATAAAAGCCGGTGATATTGTAGGGCTTATTTATGACCAGCTTTTAGCACAGTATCAGGTGGCGAAAAATATTGATATGGCGACCTGCTTAAAAAGTTTGAATATGCTTTGTGTTCGCCTGGTATTTTGTCTTTATGCGGAAGATGCCGGAATCTTTGGTCATAAATCAATGTTTGGAGATTATCTTAAACAGTATGAAGCAAAGGATTTAAGGGAAGCCATTCTCCAGCTTTTTAAGGTTTTAGACCAGAAGCCGGAAGAACGTGACCCTTTTCTTAAAGAAGAACTTGCAGCATTCCCTTATGTAAACGGAGGGCTTTTTACAGAAGAAGATTTATTGATTCCACATTTTACCGAGCAATTGAAAGACCTGCTTGTAAATAAGGCAAGTGCAGATTTTAACTGGTCTCAGATTTCTCCAACAATTTTTGGAGCCGTATTTGAGTCTACATTGAACCCGGAAACAAGACGTTCTGGTGGTATGCATTACACTTCCATTGAAAACATTCATAAGGTAATTGATCCTTTGTTTATGGATGAGCTTAATGAAGAATATGAAAAAATAAAAAGTATTCCACAAATCTCAACGAGAAATGAGAAGCTTCTTCGATTCCAGACAAAATTAGGTAATCTGAAATTTCTGGACCCTGCCTGTGGTTCTGGAAATTTTTTGACAGAGACTTATTTGTCTTTAAGAAGATTGGAAAATAAATGTCTTCAGTTAATGATTGGTGGACGAGAAGGGCAAGGCACTCTTACAGAGCTTTTTGGTTATGATTTTGTAAAAGTTCATATTCAGCAGTTCTACGGAATTGAGATAAATGATTTTGCCTGCGTTGTCGCAAAAACAGCTTTATGGATTGCAGAATGCCAGATGCTCCAGGAAACAAATTCGATAACAAATTCTGCAACATCTTTTTTGCCACTAGATAATTATACAAACATTATTGAAGGCAATGCTCTTAGGGTTGATTGGAATTCTGTTATCTCTAAATCGGAATTAACATACATAATGGGTAACCCACCTTTTGTTGGATATGCATATCAATCAAAAGAACAGAAGGAAGATCTAGAAAATCTTATGAAGGGGTTTGGCAAAAACATAGATTTTGTTGCCGGATGGTATTACAAAGCCTCACAATTAATTCAAAATACAAATATAAAATGTGCTCTTGTTTCTACAAATTCAATTACTCAGGGAGAACAAGTTGCTGCAATCTGGAAGCCCTTGTTTGAGCAGTTTGGTATTCATTTTGATTTTGCCTATAGAACTTTCAGATGGGATAGTGAAGCAAATATTAAGGCGCATGTTCATTGTGTAATCTTAGGATTCAGTTCTTGTGAATCTAAAAAAGAAAAAGTGATTTATCTAAATGAAAGTCAGAAAGTGTCTGCTAAGAATATAAATGGATATTTAATTGATGCACCAAATATTTTTATAGAAAATACAAAGAAATCAATTTGTGAAGTTCCAGAAATGGTCAAGGGAAGTATCCCTGTTGATGGTGGAAACTTAATTATTGAAGAAGCGGATTATGATGAATTTATTAATAAGGAACCTCAAGCAAAAAAATTTATAAAACAATTTTATGGAGCTCATGAATTTTTACACAATGAAAAGAGATATTGTCTTTGGTTACTTGGAGCAAATCCTTCCGACTTGAAAAAATGTCCATTGATTATGGAACGTGTACAGAAAGTTAAAGAAATGCGACTCGCAAGTACAAAAGAAGCAACAAGAAAATTTGCTGATTTTCCTACACGCTTTATGGAGCTTCGCCAGCCAGATACAGACTATCTTTTGATTCCTCGAGTGTCATCTGAACAAAGAAGATATATTCCAATTGGATATATGTCAAAGGATGTAATAAGCACTGATGCAAATATGGTTCTTCCAAATGCATCAATATATCATTTTGGTATTCTAACATCTAATGTTCATAATGCATGGATGCGTGTTGTTTGTGGCCGCTTAAAGAGTGATTATCGTTATTCCAATACAATCGTCTACAACAACTTCCCATGGCCAAATCCTTCAGAAGAACAGAAAAAGAAAATAGAAGAAACTGCTCAGGCAATTCTGGATGCTCGTGCCTTATACCCAGATTCATCTCTTGCAGACCTTTATGATGAAACATTAATGCCGCCAGAACTCAGGCAAGCTCACAGAGCCAACGATTTGGCAGTTTGTCAGGCTTATGGTTTTAGCAAAGATGTAATAAAACTTGAAAGCAGATGTGTCGCAGAATTATTCAAAATGTACGAGGAACTTACAAAACGAAACTCGTAATTTTACGCTGCGTTAGGGATTGGAGCCACGCCAAAGGCGGCCACTGGACTGAGTGAGTTTGTGATGAGACCTCGGTGGGTAATCAGGAAACGGAGTTCTGTGGTGGTTTCGACAGGCTCAACCACCGTACGTAACGAACGAGGGAAGAGGCTGGAGCGATAGCGGAATGGGGGAAAGCCCGACCGCCCGCGAAGCGGGCGGGAACGCCCGGAAAAATCCCTGAAAAATAAATCTTGTAGACTGTCAGTAAATTCATTAAAATAAGCCACATGAGTAATACTAACGAATTATGCCCTTGTGGTTCGGGCAAAAAATATGGCGAATGCTGTGAACCAATTATTAAAGGAAAAATTAAGGCTCCTAGTGCAGAAGCATGTATGCGCGCACGCTACACTTCTTATGTAGTTGGCGAAATTGACTACATCATTAACTCTTGCGAAGAAGGCGAAGGAATCGGCGAAATTGACCGCAAGGCAACAGAAGACTGGAGCAAGCAGTCACAGTGGAACGGTCTTAAGATTTTGCGCACAGAAAAGGGCGAAAAAGAAGGCGAAGAAATTGTTGAATTCGAAGCAGACTACACACTTCACAATATGCACGACATTCATCACGAAATTTCTCTTTTCAAAAAGGTTGGTGATGACTGGAAATATGTTGCTGGAAACGTTATTCCTACAACAGTAAAGCGCGTTGGTGCAAAAGTTGGCCGCAACGATCCATGTCCATGTGGAAGCGGTAAAAAATATAAGCAGTGCTGCGGACGCTAATTTTATGTTCGTAACAGGTTTTCACTCAATCGAAGAAAATGTTCGCTCTCAGAAAAAAAATACGCAAGCCGGCCAGTCTGGTTCAAAGGCTAGTGCTTCGTCCGGCTACAAAATATATTTCAGCAAGCCGGGCCCTCGTGTAAGAAAGATACTCACTGCCGCAAAGGAAGCGGGAATTACCTGCGAGCAGACTGAAGATGTTGAACTTGATAAGATGGTAAGCGGGCTCGATGAAACTCTGCGAGACCATCGCGGTATTGTTATGGAGATTTCTGGCGCTGGTAAGCAGCCGGCGGCAAATCTTGTGGACTTTGATTCCTGGGTGAAAACTCATAGCGGTGATGTCGGTACAAACGGCGATGCCGCATCCCGCTGCACCATCGTAATTCTCGACAGCATTACTGACCCTCATAATGTAGGTGCCATTCTTCGAAGCTGCGACCAGTTTGGTGCTTCTCTTGTAATTATTCCGGAACACAATTCTGCCAGCGATATTGCAGGCAACGAAGTTATTGGTCGTACTAGTGCAGGAGCCAGCGCCTGGGTTCCGGTCGCAATTGTAAACAATCTTGTGCGTGCGGCTGAACAGCTAAAGCAGGCCGGTTTCTGGATTTACGGTGCAGATGCCGGTGGAGAAAACTGCCGCAAAATTGACTTCCCTGAAAAATCCGTTCTTATCATGGGCAGCGAGGGGACAGGTATCTCACAACTCCTCGAAAAACAATGCGATACAATCGTCTCAATTCCAACCTGCGGAAAAATCGACAGCCTCAATGTTTCTGTAGCAGCAGGTGTACTTTTATACGAACTCTGTACCCGATAGGTTTATACCTTATAGATTTACTTTGACAAAATCACTAAAAAATGTCATAATAAATTAAATCAAAAAAATGAGGTATTCTTATGTCCAGACAAGATGATATTGCTGAAAAAGCAGTTAGAAAATCAACTCTCAAATCATTAAAGAAAAAGAAGCGCTCAAGACTCAAGCAGCTTAAAATTGATTATGAAAATGCTGTTCAGCAGATCCAGATTCAGTATGCCGAAGACCCGGAACGTCTCAAAGCAAAATACGCTGCAGCTGAATACGCAAAAAATGAAAAAGGAAAAAAGCGTGCAGAAAGACGAATTGCAAGTGAAAAACGTATTCTGGAGCTTACAAAAAATACCCGTCGTTTAACAACCGGCGAAGAAATTGCAAGTTCAATTGTTCAGGGAATAGGAGCTTCTCTCTTTATTGCTGCAACTGCAATTCTTGATACTCTTGCAATGCGAAATGTTACAAGCTTCTTTAATACAACGATTGTATTTTATTCGTTCTTTGGTATTTCAATGATTTTGATGTATCTCAGTTCTCTGCTTCAGCATGCACTTACAAACCTTACTGCAAAACAGGTTTTTGATCGTTTGTCACATGTTTTATCATTCCTGATTATCGGCTTTGGCTATAGTGCATATACAATCACTAAGATTCAGGGAACGACAGGCTGGATTCTTTTTGGAATTGTTTGGGCAATTGTTCTGGTAGGAATTCTTTTCTATGCAATTTCAGGCCAGAAATATGCAAAGTTAAATATTATTCTTTACATTCTTGCTGGCTTCTCTGGTCTTGTAGTTGCAAAGAATCTCTTTGAAGTTCTTTCTTCAAAAAGTTTCAGCATGCTTGTTCTTGGTGCTGTCTTCTATCTCGTGGGAATCATCTTCTATAATCTTAAGAAAATTAAATTTATGCACCTGTTCAGCAACATCATTATGTTGTTTGGAAGCGTTTATATTTTCTTTTCTTTGTTCTTTATCAACAGTTAATGTGAAATAAAGGATATAAAATGAAGGGGGTGACCAATAAGTTTACCTCCTGGTGTCATTCCGAACGCTACGCCACATTCGCACGCACCTGCTACGAATGTGTGTTTCGGAATCTATAGATCTAAATGTAGTGTAGATGCTGAAACATAGGGAGCGGCACTGCGTAGCAAGGAAAAAATAGTCCAGTGGATTGTTTTTAGAGAGTCTCTGAGCAGCTATGCTGCGAAGGTTCAGCATGACGATACTTATTAGTCGCCCCCTTTTTGTTTTTATATTGCTTAAAAAATTTTTTACTCTTTCAAGCCTAAATCAATTTCCAGCAAAATCGGAGTGTGGTCCTGGCGCGGGCCGGAATCTATCATCTCTGATTTTTTGATTTGTTCTTTGATGCGGTCGCTGACGAGGAAGTAATCAATACGCCAGCCCGAGTTGTTTATCTTGCTGGTTTTGATTCTCTGGCCCCACCAGGAATAAATATTTTTTACATCTCCATGGATGTGGCGGAAGCTGTCTGTAAAGCCGCGGGCAAGAAGCTTTGTAAAGCCTTCGCGCTCCTCGTCGGTAAAGCCGGCAGAAAAATGATTGCTGGCCGGATTTGCAAGGTCAATTTCCTTATGGGCAACATTGAAGTCACCGCAGGCAATAACCGGTTTTTTTGCATCCAGGCTGGCAAGATAATCAGCGTAAAGAGCGTCCCACTGCTGGCGTTCTGCAAGGCGCTTAAGACCGTCGCCTGAGTTTGGAGTGTAAACGTTTACAAAATAAAAGGCACCAAAGTCCAGTGTCAAAAGACGGCCCTCATCATCCATTGTATCCGGAGCGCCAAGGCGTGGTACTTCGCGACTGGCCGTCATGCCTTCCTTGTATAAAATCATGGTGCCTGCATAACCCTTTTTTGCAGGCGGTACAGAAGAAAGCCATTCAATTTTATAGACTGGAAAATACTGGCTTAGCAGTTCCAGGTGCTTTGGGTTTGGTCCTTCTGCCGGCAGCTTGGTTTCCTGAATCGCAATTACATCAGCATTGTAATCGCCAAGCTTTTTCAGAACGGCCTGCGACAATAGCGCCCTGTCCGAAGTAGAAGTCAGCGCCGCATTAATTGAATCTATGTTCCAAGAAATAAATGTCATAATATACTCCTTCTTTCAGTATATTAGATTTTGAGGAGAATTTCAGCAGGTAGAGGAGAATCAATTATTTTGCTATAATAACCCATCTTTTATATAGGAAATAAGATGTTAAATCAGTTTTCAAGAACAGAACTGCTTCTTGGTAAAGAAGCCATGGAGATTTTGAATAAGGCTCATATTGCTGTTTTTGGAGTCGGCGGTGTGGGCGGTTATACTGTTGAAGCCCTTATCCGCTCAGGCATTCAGCATATTGATATTATTGATAATGATACAGTCAGCCTCACAAATCTCAACCGACAGATTATTGCAACACATTCGACCATCGGAAAATACAAGGTTGATGTAATGAAGGAACGCATTCTCGACATCAATCCTTCTGCCGAGGTCAACGTACACAAATGTTTTTATCTTCCCGAAACCCGCGACCTCTTTGACTTTTCAAAATACGATTATGTCGTAGATGCAGTTGATACAGTCACAGCAAAAATCAATCTGATTATGCAGGCAAAAGAAGCCGGTACAAAAATCATCTGCAGCATGGGAGCCGGCAACAAGATGGATCCGACCCAGTTCCAGGTTGCAGACATCTCCCAAACCACCGTGTGTCCCCTTGCCCGTGTAATGCGCCAGGAATGCAAAAAACGAAAAATCAAAAATGTAAAGGTCGTCTTTTCCACCGAAAAAGTCCTGCGCCCGATTGAAGACATGGCAATCAGCTGCCGTCAGCACTGCATTTGCCCGCCCGGAGCCCAGCACAAATGCACCGAACGCCGCGACATCCCCGGCAGCACCGCCTTCGTCCCGTCAGTAGCCGGTCTAATCATCGCCAGTGAAATCATAAAAGATTTGACTGGGGAAGCTACGGCTAGGGCACGGAGCTTATAAAAACATTATCAATTAAATCAAATTTTATTATATTAAAAATGTAAAGCCTGCTGCACAGAAGAATGTATCCAGTAACCAACTTAGATTAATGAGTATGTGCGGTTATATGATTGTCGTGTTCGCCCTTCGACAGGCTCTGGGTTAACGCGGCAATGACACATTTATTTTCGTTTTCTTTACCACAATTCAGGCCTGAAGCTGGACTGGCGCTGATAATCAATTTTCTCATGAGGTACGTGGTATGGAAAATGAAATTTCAATTCTGGAAGAAAACTCAATTCGCTCAAAGATTCATGTCATTCGCGGCCAGCAGGTGATGCTGGATTTTGATCTTGCTCAGATTTATGGATATGAAACAAAGAATTTTAATCGCCAGGTAAAAAACAACATTGAACGATTTGATTCTGATTTTATGTTTCAACTATCTGATACGGAAGTAGAAGAACTTTCAAGGTGCAAAATTTTCACCTTGAACAAAGGGCGTGGTAGTAACATAAAGTATGCCCCTTACGCCTTCACCGAACAGGGAATTTATATGCTGATGACCGTCCTCAAAGGTGACCTTGCAGTCACTCAAAGTAAAATGTTAATCAGAACCCTTAAAGAAATGAAGCATTTTATTCAGAATAATTCTCATATTTTTGCAGAGCTGGATAATATCAAAAATCATCTCTTGGAATCTGATTGAGGGTTTATTACAAACCCTCAAAACGGCGAAGTCAAGGCTTTAAGCGTTAGCGTGCCTTGACTCGACGTACTTACACCACAAGGAAACTGATAAAAAGATAAAAGAACTCTTCTCCCTCATGGACAAATACAACATAAAAGAAACACAAGGGATCTTCTTCCAGGGGCAGATATTTGACGCCTATGCCAAATTCGAAAGTTTCCTTGCAGCCGCTAAAAAAGAAATTATCCTCATAGATAATTATGTCGATTTATCTATCCTGCAGCGTCTTGCAAAAAAGAAGAAAGGCGTTAATGTGACAATCTACACAGACCCCAAGACAAAACTCACATCTCAGGATGTTCAGACTTTTAATACGCAATACCCGACTCTTACTGTAAATCAAACAACAAAAACCCACGACAGATTTTTGATTATTGATAATACAACGATTTATCACATTGGAGCGAGCCTCAAAGATTTGGGCAAAAAGTGTTTTGGATTTAGCATACTTGATTCAGGTTTTATTCCGATGATTTTGAATAATGTGTAGAAATTTATTATATGGAGGGGGAAAGCCTTCCCCCTGGGTTCAACCGCCTTCGGCGTCTTCACCACACCCCTTTCTCCTAGGGGCTCGCCGCCCCTAAAACCCGCAAAGAATAATTTCTCTATAATAAAAAAACGAGGCCGTAAGAAAACTTACGACCTCCGTATAACACTCGCGATTAAAGGCGCGATTTCCTTATGTTTTGAATATAAATCAGAGTAAGCTTAAAGCCAAGCATTTCTTGCTATCATGTAATTCTTTAAGTTTGTAGTTTAATTTGATAGTAAATTGGAGGTCACAATTTGTGACTTCCAAATTGTGCAGTTTTTGTCTGCACAATTTCTTTAGGAGTAACCTGCGACGGATATATTATTGGCAGAAAAACTAAGACCGTCCACAAGGTTGAGGGCGGTCTTTTCTTAAAGTTCATCTCTTTACGGATTGAAACCGAAGGTTAATGGAGACCTTCTGATTAAAATACTCTAACTTAAATATTTTTCAACGCCAATATCTCTAAATACTGCTTTGATAAAATCTTTCAACGATTTCTTTTGAACTTCTAGATTACTATCTTCACTACAAAGACATTTCATATTTTCCATACAAAACCAAAATTTTCCATAATTTCCATCTTGTTCTTCTGTAGTCCTATAATAATCTGTCTTCTTGTTAGTCTTAATAAGAGTTTTGATATTGTTCCTTATTGTTTCCGGAACCCAATAATCTGAATCATTAAAGCCAATATATAGATTATTATCATGTAAATAAATGCCTATCCAAAAATATAAATCATTTTTCATAAAGAATTGCCCATAATAATCCACTGAAAATGATTTGGCAGAATTATACTCAGTAAAATTAAATTCTTGAATTAAGATAACTTTTAAATTCTCTATAAATGTAGGTAAACTCTTACATGCTCTTAAATTCATTTTCTTAAACTCCCTGATATTGGTTACAGATTTTAGATATTGTAAATAACCAGAAATGACTGGATTAGATATAATTTCAGAATTTAGTAAATGATTATAGCATCCTTTCCAAGTTCTTATTTTCCACTTTTCTATATTTGTAAAATCATAATTTGCAATAAATGCATATTTAGCATTTGGGAAGCGTTCTTGATATTGCTTAAAATGTTGGTTTCTATCAAAAATTTTAACTTCCAATACATATTCGATTTTACTTGTATTGTCATGAAAAAAGAAATCTGGACGGGAATCTCCTTCTGCATATTCTCGACTTAAATCATCTGTATCTAAATTTTCATCAAAACAAAAATTTAGAAATAAATTCTGAAAATCTTTATTACTTTTGCATAATGCGAAAGTAATATCTGACAAATCATTTTCATTTCGCATTCTGTCTGCAAGATATTCTGTTAGTGCCAGTAGAAAATCGCCACTCCGTGACAGGCTGAAATGACCAAAAAC
>SAMEA3663277__coassemble_312_pt1 | contig 15500 bp, 15 predicted proteins | sample SAMEA3663277__metabat2_high_PE_016 | metagenome-assembled genome bin SAMEA3663277 (sample SAMEA3663277) | pig gut metagenome | biome: pig gut; feature: pig-associated habitat; material: faeces | place: China | collected 2013 | reverse complement strand
CCAATCAGAACGCCAATACCATTTCCAAAGCCCATACAGAATACCCAGGTAAGCTGACTGATTGTTCCGGTGATGCTATAGGCGGTAAAGGAATCAGTTCCCGCATGAGCATAGATTCCGTTATAGACAGACGTTCCAAGACCCCAGAAGGTTTCGTTGACAATAACTGGGAAGGCAATCTTCAAATATTTGAAAACAAAAGACCAGTCAAAGCCAAGCAGTTCGCGAAGCTTTCCGCAAATTTCATAACCGTGAGAATAAGTCCAGCTCAAAAGAATTACAAGTTCAACAAGGCGAGAAAATACAGTTGCAATAGCGGCTCCCTTTACTCCAAGACCTGCAAGGAAAATCAAAAGATAATTTGCACCGGCATTTGTCAAAAGCGAAACAGATGTACAGACAAGCGGCAGCTTTACCCGTTCCGTACTTCGCAGAGCAAGGGTGATAGAAAAACTGATTGCAGTAGGAATATAACTCAAACAGGCAAGACGAAGATATTCTCCGCCGACGCGTACAACCTCAGGATCCGGAGAATAAATTCTTATCAGCTGATGAGGAATAAAAAGTCCGAGCACAGTGAAAACCACAGCCACAAAAGCAGCTATCAAAGTCATCAAACCTAAAGACCTTCTGATTCCGCCTAAATCTTTTTTTCCCCAGAATTGCGCAATAAAAACACCGCCACCAGAAGTAATTCCAAAAAGAATCATATTGAGGATAAAGAAAATCTGGTTTCCAAGTCCAACCGCCGCAATCTCCACACTACCAAGCCGCCCAATCATAACGGTGTCGAGCATATTTACAAAGTTCTGCAAAAGCGCCTGAAGAGAAATTGGAATCGCAATCGTAAACAAAGAAGAGTAAAAGCCTTTAAGTTTCATATCGCACTATTATGAAGATAAAAAAGAAAAAATCAATGGGAAGGAGGGGAAAGCCTTCCCCTGCCTCCAGCCCGCTTCGCGGTATTCCGCTGGGCTCTCATTCTGAAAGTTTTTAAATATTTCTTGTGTTCGTCGGAAATGCGAAAACTTTCGCAGGCTTTTTGAATTGCCTTGTTGTGTGTCCATACATCCAGCTTTTTATTCTGAATGAAAGTGATTGCTGTGTCCCATTGTTTTACAAGGGCTTCGGCAAAGAGCCAGGCAGTCATCATGTTTACGTAATATTCTTTGCTGCGAATTTGAGCTGGTAACTCAAGATATTCGCTCTTAAAGTCATCATCAAGAAAATACTTCATTAAAAGCAGCATTCCAACGCGTTGTGTAAAAGGTTTGTCGGAGCGAATCCAGAGTTGAAGTTTTGGCAAAAGAAGCTGGCGGTTCTTTTTGAGCACGGGCGGATTTAGTCCGTCGCTTACTGCCCAGCTGTTTATGTATGGAAGAAAGTTTTCGAGGCTGGACAGGCATTCGTCATAATTCTTGATTTTATTTATAAGGGCAATTTGCAGGCAGTTTTCTTCGTGATATTTGTGAGGCAGGTTGGTGAGAAAAGACTCAAGCTCGGCCGGCGGCAGCTCTTTAATTTCGCGGATGATATTTTTATAAGACGGAGAGCGAACTCCGATAAAGGCTTCGCGGGGCAGGGTAGGTACCAGCTTTGCAGAAAAGTCGGCATATTTTGTGTCCTGATACTTGAAAAGGATTTTTTGAATTTGGGTCATATACATAGTATAACATAGATTGTATGAGAATAGAAAATTTAGAGGGGGATTTTAAGGGGGAGTCCCCCTTAGGAGAAGGGGTGGCGGAAGACCGCGAAGCGGGCTGAAGACAGGGGGAGACTTCCCCCTCAAAATATAATTCATTAAAATATGTGTATGAATGTACAATTAAAAATCCGTGAAGCGACTCTCGACGATGCAGCGCGCCTGGTTGAGATTTATGCTCCTTATATAACTGAGACTGCTGTTTCTTTTGAATATGATGTTCCGACTGTGGACGAGTTTAAGGGACGCATCAAGAATATTACAGAAAAATATCCTTATCTGGTTTGCGAAAAGGACGGCGGGGTTGTGGGCTATGTTTATGCAAGTGCCTACAGTAAGCGAGAGGCTTATGACTGGACGGTTGCAACTTCGATTTATGTTGAAAAGAATTGCCGCAGAAGGGGAGTGGGCTCTCTGCTTTATAAGCATCTGGAAGAGCGCCTCAAAAAAATGGGGATTGAAAATCTTCTTGCGGGCGTTGCTTACTGTGAGCGCGAGGACGAGTATCTGACAAAGGACAGCTACAAATTTCATCTTAGAGAAGGCTATGTTATGGCGGGACTGCTGAAGGATGTTGGAAAAAAATTTGACCGCTATTACGATCTTCTTTGGATGCAGAAAAAGATTTAAGGTGTTATAATTTAGTTATGACTTATATAATTGCAAAAGGACTTTTGATTCCATTTCTTGGAACTGCTCTTGGTTCGGCTCTGGTGTTCTTTATGAAGAAAGAACTGGATGCTCGTATTCAGAAAATACTTTCAGGCTTTGCGGCCGGCGTAATGGTGGCCGCATCTGTTTGGAGTCTTCTTATTCCTTCAATGGAAATGTCAAGTGACCGTGGTAGGCTTGCTTTTATTCCGGCGGCAGTGGGCTTTTGTCTTGGAATGATTTTTCTTTTTATCTTGGACACAACAGTTCCTCATATGCATCTTGATGAAACACAGGAAGGTGTGAAATCAAAATTGCAGAAAACTACTATGATGGTGCTGGCTGTTACACTCCATAATATTCCTGAAGGAATGGCCGTTGGTATTTTGTATGCAGGCTGGGCATCTGGTTCTGCACAGATTACGGAGGCGGGTGCTCTTAGTCTTGCTTTGGGTATTGCAATTCAGAATTTTCCAGAAGGGGCAATCATTTCCATGCCGCTGCATTCAAAAGGCTTGTCAAAGGGAAAGGCATGCAGGTACGGAGTTCTGTCTGGAGTAGTTGAGCCGATTGCCGGATTTTTGACAATCTTGCTTGCGAGTCTTGTTATGCCGGTGCTTCCATACTTCTTGAGTTTTGCTGCTGGTGCTATGATTTACGTTGTAGTAGAAGAGCTTGTGCCGGAAATGTCAGAGGGCGAGCATTCTGATTGGGGAACAATCGCCTTCATGCTGGGGTTTGCTTTGATGATGATTCTGGATGTTGCGCTGGGATAATTATTCGACATGCTCGCTTTGAAGCATCAATTTCTTTGACGCTTACTACAATAGAAAATAATCTATTGGTAGACAGAATTCTTATTATAAGTAGTATTGTGTATAGCGCTTTTAAGGTGTCCGTCAATTTTGGGCCCCCTGGGAAGCCGTCCAGACACCTTGGGGTTCAAAAATGGTTTGATAAGGGCTTTGCTCTGGCGGATTAGTTATCACTCCCCACAGTCCACTCTGTCCATTCAATGTGATTAAACTGCATCACATCGTCGGATTTTTTCATGCCGAGTTTCTCGTAAAAAGGAATCGCATTTTCATTTGCAATCAGATAGACTGCAATATCCTTTTCACCACCGGCAATTTCGTGAGCCTTTTTCATAAGCGCACGGCCGATTCCCTGCCTTTCATAATTTCTGTCTACGCCTAAATCTGTAACATAAAGCCAGTAGCAGAAATCTGTTAGCCCAAACAAACAGCCCACTACAAGTCCGTCCTCATTTCGAGCAACAAGACTGATTGAGACATTTTTCACAAGCTTTGGAATACGCTCGTAAAATCTTTCCTTTGGATACTGCGAGCCAAGGTCTGTGCGTTTTAGAAACTCAATATATTCTTCTGCGCTGATTCGCTCTTCTTTTATTGTGATATTATTGTTCATTTTTTAAATCCTTTTGTACTGAACAGAGCATGCATCGCGGTTCAAGCCGCATTTTTTATAAAAGGGTTCATTATAATCAATAGAAATTAACTGAATCACATTCACTTTTTTTTCATTGAGCGACTTTTCCAGTTCTGCCATCAGCTGCTTTCCGACACCCTGCTTTTTCTTTTCTGGAATTACAAAAAGCTCCGAAACAAAAAAGAAATCTTCTTCGGCGTATGGATCCACATAGCCCAGTACTGCGCCGATTATTTTGCCATCTTCAAAAGCAGCAAGACCCATTGCTTCAAAGTTACCCAAAATCGCACTGATTCTTCTTTCGGCTTTTTCCTGCGTCCAGTATTCATTCCACGGTTCTTCAGAGTATGACGCTGCCATAGCCCCTGCGAGAACTGGAATATCATTTTGATTTATTCGTTTTATTTCCATATTAATTCCATATCAATACATTCCCAGTCAGTACCAAGAATCTTCATAACTCTTTTGCTGAATGGCATAAAGCCCACAGCCTCATAACAGGCCTGCTTTTCTCTCTGTGTAATTTTCATTTAACTCGTTTCCCTGCAAAGGAAACTTCCCGATTCTATCAGCCGACCACTGAAACAAAGTCTTTTCATCCTTTACCCAGCTGCAGATGATTTGAGAATCTTTGGGTTTATATGGTCGTAATTTCATGTTAATATTTTACAATCCTTTACTCAAAAACATTTCCATAGGCTGTTCGTAGCCCGGGATATTCATTACAAGACTGCCGCAATCTTTATAGCCGTTTTTTCTATAAAAGTGCTGGGCTGTTTCATCAACCTGAGTTGAAGTTAGAACCATACCGTAGCCCTGTGCCTTCATATCCTCCTCCCAATGCTTCAGTAATTGTTTTCCGTAGCCCTTATGCTGTTCCTGCCAGTCTATAAAAAGCAGAGTGCAAAAAGGAGTGTTGTCCCAAAACAAATTATAGCGCAAAAGTCCAACAGGTTTATCATCTGCAAAAAGTACGTAGCCTTGCTTATTGGCAACCTTGTTTTCAAATTCTTTTTCCGGCAAGTGCTTGTCCAGACTGTACCAGAAGGCTTTATCATTTGATGTTACGTATTCTATTTTTGTCATTATTTATTTCTCCATTCTTCCAGAATCTTTAAGCCCTCGTCAATTTCCTCGCCCAGGACATCCTGGATTTTTTCGAACTTCTTTTTAGAATGCATTGTGTCCATAACTCGCAGCAATTCTTTTTTGCCGTACTTTTGAATAAAGAGAGCCATGGCCCTTATCGCATTTGTATCCTTCCCGAGCGAGTAAAAGCCCTTCTTGCAATCATAAAGTTCGCTGCATTCGTAGCAGCCATCCAGGCCTTTTTCTTTGCAGCAGGCTGTGTTGGGGCAAACTCCATCCGGTGAGCAGGTTGCAAAAGAGCAGGTGTTGTAAATTGTCCTGCAAGAACCACACCAAGCAGTCAGAAAACAGTGCGCGCAGGAAAGTCCGCAATAGGCAATCTGATCAACACCTTTTTTTGCCTGTTGGCACAGCTTGTTTTTAATGCGCCTCATTGCTTCCACATGCATAATCCAGTGGCGTGATAAAGGCATTTGAATCAGCCCTTTGATGTTTTTGCCGCACCAGTAGTCTATCAGCCAGGCGGAACTTTCGTCGCTGCTTACACACCTACTGGCAGAGAGCCGCTCTTTGTCTTCGATTTTGAAGGTTTTCTTTAAATCAACAAACTGCAAGCCCACCAGCATTTCATTTGTTGACTCCATCACAGCCTTGCAATATTCATAAGTTGATTTGATGTTCAAGGCTTTTGAAAACTCAATCATCGCGTCACCGTCAAGTTCATTGGCTGTTGTGACAGTGGTGCTGTTAGTTTTATCTAACCACTCATTTCTAATAAGAATCTGCCCATCCTTCAAAATCAGCGAATGCACAACAATATCTTCAATGCGGAAAATGTGCCAGAGCGACCAGGCAAGCGTCGTATGATGCGACCCCTTCCCCACCCCAAAAGACATCTGATAAAATGCCACAGGCGGAAAGGTTTTTACAATAGAAGTTATCTGCTCAAAAAGCTCGGCGCGAAGCTCAAGAAGAACTTTTATTCCATCAGCAAAAGTTGCTTCCTTCGCAATCAGCGTCTGCATCTTTTTGTTTTTGTTTGACCATTCTGTATCCATATTGTTCCCTATAACCAGCTTTTTATAAATTGCTTTGTAATCATCAGTTTACCATGTTCGGTGGTGATTGGATAAGCATCGCCACAATCCAGGTATTCAGAATCATGTTTTCCATTTTTCATTTATTAAATCATTATCTTAAATTGTTTTTTGAAAGCATCTTTTCAGTAATTATATCATACTTTTCTATTTATCATTTTTTAAATTACTTCCGAATAAATCTTTTCCGCCACAGCTTCCAGTGATTCATTTTCATAAATCACTCCGTTACTTCGTCAACTCGATGCTCCGTTCTATCACGGCTTCACAATGTTTGCCGACATTCCGTCGTTCCGTTACTTCGTGACATCCCAACTGCACAACGCCGACCTCTCACTCCATCACCGCGCGCCCTGCTCTGCAGATTTCTACAAGCCTGTAGCCGCCTTCTTCATAAATCCTTTTTGGAGTTTCTCCGTCCGGCCAGATATAACAGTTTTCTATTCCCCGCTCCTTGCACCATTCCACATACCTGTAAAAAAGCGCACGCCCGACTCCCAGCTTTCTGTACTTCTTAGAAACAATCAGATAATCAACCCGGCAAGCCCTCTCAGAAATATGACCATACAAAAGCCCAACAGGCTTCCCCTTCAAAAGCGCCGCAAACATCCAGGCCCCCGGATATTCCAGAGTCTTTTTTGCAACCATAATTTCCCAGGACTCTTCCGCTTCGACTAAAACATTTTCAATTTCTTCAGTCCACTTTTCAACCTTACGGATTTCTATTTGAGGGTTGGGAACAATCGTGTTCTTTTCTTTTAGAAACATAAACTCCTGATTTTCAATCCAGCTTTTGTAACCGCCCGCTGCAAGCTCATCTTTTATTTCATCAAACCAATTGTCATCCAGCATCGACTGATAAATTATCGGCCGGCTTCCCTTTGCTTTGTAAAAGTCAGCAATATCAGAAAGTACCGCCTGCAGATTTTGAATCCGCTCCCTGTAAATCACCGCATGATTAGAATCAAAAGAATCTTTATTTTCCGTATTATAAAACAGAATCCCATAATCCCGCTCCTCAAACTTTGTAAAAATTTTTGGAAAGAGATCTTCTTCGATGTAACAATCCTTCAGATTCATTTTCAAAGTCCTTTTTTTATTTTGGGCGCCCCCCCTTAATCGAAGTTCCGTTAAAAACGACAGTCCGTTGCGACTGTCGTTTAGGAACATCGTAAAATGGGGGTGCGAGATTTATTGAGCTGCTCCGCTACGCTCCGAGCCTGTCGGGTGTTCCAGGGTTCGCTAACGCTCAGCCTCCTCGAAAACGGTAGTTTCGACAAGCTCAACCACCGTTTTCTGCGGTGGCCGGCTTCGCCGCCCTTCCATACCCTTGCGTATCCAGATTCAATTAATTCCGCGTTGGAAAATACAAAAACTCATACTCCACAGGATTGGCAAATCCCAGCCGTTTGGCAAGCCTGACAGATTCCGGGTTTTCTTCATCACAAGCCCAGATTGCTTTAAGTCCCATCTTTTCAAGTTCTTCTAGTGTCCTGAGACATGTTGCAAAAGCAACCCCCCGCTTACGGTATGGCTCAAAAGTATAAATGCCCATTTCTGTAAATCCCCTGCTAGTAAAAGCAGCCTCGCTCTCGCAGCAGACCTCGCCGTTTTCTACAGCATAAAATCCAAAGGCTTTCTGCAGGAAGGCTTCTTTTGTTCCATAATTCTGCAAATGCCAGTTTTTATAATCTTCCGGCAACTTGTCAAACAATTCACTTGTAAAAGGTGTGATTTCCACATCGCATGGTTTTTCTAAAGCTTCTTTTCTTTCTATAAATTCAAAGCGCGGAATTATTTTTGAAAACTCTTTTAGAGGATATGTACCCCGCCGTTCCGGAACCCAAATTACCTGAAGCCAGTCTTTTTTAATAATTTCGCTCAAAGCCTCTTCAATCCAGGGTAAATCCGCATCATCGCTGATATAAGTCCAGCTCATATCCAACCTGCAGATTGCTTTTGTGGGCGCATTCATGTCATCAACAAAAGTCTTACCCGTCATCTTCCCATCAAAATAACACCAGAGCGCGGAATTGTTGGGCTGCTTTTTCTGAAAAAGCGGCTTTATTAAATCTCGTTTTTCTTCGGGTAATTGGATGAACATGGGGACTCCTGATAATTTATTCTTTATAAATTATAATTTGCTTAATGATTTTTATTCAATCACTTCCCCTTCAATCTCCGAAGCAATTTTAGCATCTTCGATTCTCATACAGCATTCTTCCATTTCTGTATAGCCAAGATAGTTAATATTTCCATACCATAAAACTTTTTCATCTATTATTGCAATCTTTTGCGACAAATCATCTTTTTGTTCTACTCTGATTCCTATGTTTTCTAAAAGTTGAATACAAGTCTTCAGCTTATTATTTTTTGTTTCGTCACTTGCTTTTTTGACATAGACAATTATCGTCACACCCTCTGCTATCTTTTTTGCAGTAAGCAGGACGAAAGTTAGTGTTTCTGTTTTTGAAAGATATGGCGCAGTTATTATGATTTTTGATTTTGCGTTCACTATATCTTTTTCAAAATCATGGAGATATTCTTCTTTCGAAAAAAGTCTGGAAGTTGTCTCAGTTGAAGAACTTTTTTCAAAATCTTTTTCTTTCGGTTTGATTGTATAGCCAAGCTGCTTATATCCTTTCAATCTGTTTTGATACATTCTGTCAAAAACAGGGATTCGGAAATCAACGTAGTCATAAATGATAACTTCTTCTTTACCTACAAAGTTTCTGTGGAGACGACCGCAATATTGAGAAAGAGTTCCTTTCCAGCTAAAAGGCATGGCTAACATAAGGGTATCAATTCTTGGATAATCAAATCCTTCCCCTGCATATTTTCCAGTTGCAAGAATTATCAAACTTTCTTCGGTTGAAATATTATTCAGATTTTCCAGCTGCTCACGTTTTTGTTTTTGAGTTCCTTTGCCTGTAATTAGAATTACATTTTGAGCGCAATCTTTTAATTGTTCCTGCAGAAATTCCAGATGTTCAAGTCTTTCTGAAAGAATAAGTGGTGTACGCTGATTTTCGATTGCCGACTTTACATCAGAAAATATTAATTCATTACGTGCTGAGTTTTCAATTATTTTTTCATAGTATTGATTTATAGATGGATTTTTGTTATCAGCCTTTTCTGCAAGATAATGAAAGCTTGTAAAGCGAGGAATAAAATAATGATAAAAAGACTGAGCCGCATTCATTTGCTTTGTTGTTGTTGAATATAAGATTTTCCCACACTGATAAAAAATTATTTTCTGATGTCCGTCACGACGAATTGGTGTTGCGGTAAGCCCATAAACATATTTTGATTTAAAACTGGCCACAAGATTTTCAGTTGTAAATGCCGAGACATGATGACACTCATCTACAATCAGCATTCCGTATTTATATGAACGAGGTTTAACTTCGTCGGATTTTTTTTCTATAAGAGAATTAACAATCGCAATATCTATGATTCCCGTTGATTTATCTTTGCCAACTGCAATCGTACCTGGTGTGAAATTCAAAAATTGTTTAATGGATTTTTTCCATTGTTCAAGGAGCGCATGCGATTGTACAAGAATAAGAGTGTTGATTTTTCTTTCAGCGATAAGAGCCGAAGCAACTACAGTTTTTCCAAAACCTGTTCCCGCACAAAGAATTCCTGTGTCTGATTTTAGCATTTCTGCAAGTGCTATTTTCTGTTCATCATAAAGAGAAACTTTGTTTTCTATTTCGATTGCTGCTCCAGTTTCACGCGCATCGGAGATTTCATATAATGCTCCGGCCTCTTTAATTATATCAACAATCGTTTGCAGATTGCCTCGCGGTAGAAGAAGATATTTTTCAATTTCTTTTGAACAGTCAATAAAGCGCGGAATATTATACAGGGGAAGATGCATTCTAAAATTTTTATAATATTCTGGATTCAAAAAAACTGCAGTACGTCTAAGAATACCTAAGGCACGTTCTGAGATTCCTGTCTTTTCTATTTCGATATAATTTGAAAGTGTGATTTTGACTTTTGAAGGGAAATCGTTTTTAGTTAAAAAAGCATTCTTGTGATTGAGCTTGTTGAAATCCTCTTTAAGATTTATTCCACCTGATATCTCAAATTCACTTTCATCTTTTTCAACAAAATCTAGCAACTGATTTTCTATTTCTCTAATTGCGCTCCTTATAGATTTTTCATCAATTTTCTTTATAGAACTCAAAAATCGCCACTGATCATCAAAAGGCTTGAAATCTTCATCAACAAAAACAGAATGACCTTCTTTAACTGCCTTCCCCTGTAAAGGCAACGCAATAAGGTTCCCATAACCACCTTTTGGAATTTCATCCTGATTAGGGAACATCCTGTCAAAGCTTTCAAAAGAAATTGAATGTCTTTTTTGCATTGTGAGTTTTAGAATTGCGCTTCCAAAATTTCTTGCTAAGCGGGCAGAAATATTATCTTCAAAGAAGAACCACAAATGTCCGCCATTTCCGGAGCGAGATATTTCCATATAACTTGGAATATTCAATTCAGAAGAAGTTTTGTGAACAGCAAGAATATCAGATTTCCAGAGAGCTTCATTTTCTTTATGATTGTACGACTTTTGGTCGTTTGCATGTGTGGAAGTTATTGTCGTTTGTGCCTTCGGCGCATGCGCATCGAAATCAATTGCAAGAAAGAGGCAGAGATTTTCTGGTAACAAGGGATAAAGGCCTATAACATCACGTGCCAGCTCGTCTTTTCCAGCAAGATGATTATAAAAATATTTATCATCCAAACGAACAGGAAGCTTAAATGGACATGTGCTGCAGGAATATTTTTTCATATCACATTTTCCGCTCAACCACTTATTCGCACAGACTGGAGAATATCCGCTTTTCCCACTTTTGGAATTCTGCCATCGCAAGGCAAATACATCTTGCCGTCCAACAAAAAGAGATTTAAAAAGGTTTATTTTTTCTTGAGGAGAACTTGTCCGAGACACAAGATTTTCATTATCTGAAGAAAGATTAAAATCGGATTTTCCTGAATTACTATCATCAAAGGAAGATGTTAGTGGCAACTTACTTTCGAGAGATTCTTTTACAACAATTTCTTCCTCCGAAAGTTGCATTATCAGAGAAACCAATTCATCTTTCGAAAGAGAGTTCAGATAATCTTTTATTCCCATAATCAAACTATAGCAATTTAATTCTTCCACTGCTACTATGAGAATATGACAAATTGCAAAGAATCCGATTGGAAATTATTTCGTGTAAAAATTGTTGAGTGGCAGGAACGCTACATGGATAAAGTGAATAAGAAATTAATAAAGCTTTTATCTGATGAAAAACTCCCGCCTTCAGAAAAATTCTGGAAAGCCGAAAAGCTGATTTTCCGCGAGAAAAAATCAGCCGGTGTAATTGTAGAAATGAGACGCAGTATGTTCAAAATAAATCTCTTAAAACTGCTTAATGAAAAGGCTATAACTATGGAAGATTTAGTAGACTTCAGTCCTGAATTACAGGAAGAGATTAAGAAGATAAGGGAATCTTAATTGAGACAACAGACTAATATCCTTGTCCCGTCATCCCGAACTTGATTCGGGAGCTTTTTATAGATGGGGCTGTCCCAAAAGTAATGAGTGTAGCGCTCATTGAGCTCGTCGAAATGACTGCTACACTAAAGATGGTGGTTTCGACCCTTCGACATGGCTCAGGGACCGTAAACTCAACCACCGTAATGCAAACTTATTGGACAGCCGCATGACAGTTATAATTCTAATCTATCCTCACTTTATCCATCAAGTCCGGATAATTTTCGCTGATCCACCCCTGAAGCTTTTCCCTGCTAAACAAGGTGTTTTCAAAAATCGAGCTATCCGGCTTAAGGACAATCTGAGTCCCATGGGGGATTTTAGAATCATTTGTTTTGCTCATAACAGAATGCTGTGGAACTCCGCGGATGTAATCCTGTTCGTAGATTTTTCCATTCCGCCAGACAGTTATTGTAAGCTTTTCGCAAAGAGAGTTTACAAGCTTAAGGTCATCAAAGGGCAGGTCTCCCATCTGGGCATACTCAAGCTTTGTAATCGGCTTACCTGAAAAAAGATTCTGCAGAACTTCCTCGTGAATCACTCCATCGTCATCAAGTTTAATTCCGCGGCCATCATCAAAAATCTTAAGGCAATTGTCCGGCAGCAGGCTAAGCCCAATTTTAGAACAAAAGCCCGCCGTCATTTCTTTAAACGAATTACCAAGAATCGTGAAAATCATTTTGTGCATGTCATCACTCAAAGTCATTTTTTCTTCCTCCATAGATTTGGTTTTATAATTTGCAAAAAGTTCAACCTCCGGAATGTCGTACTTCTGCAAATATTTTTTGATATCTTTTGGAGAAGAGCCAAAAAGACTTTTGAACGATCTTGAAAAACCTTCGTGAGATTCAAAGGAATATTTCATGGCAACATCAATCACTTTCATGTCAGCAAGCAAATCCTTTATGGAATATTGCAGCTTCCTGATTCGCACATAAGCGGTAACCGGAATGCCGTAAAAATCCATAAATTTTCTGCTGATGTAAAAAGGACTGTAGCCCATAAAATCAGAGAGTTCCTTTAGGCCCATTTTGTTTTCAATGTTTTTTTCAACATATTCAAACAGCGGTTTAAAATCATTCATATCTGGCTCCTCCAAAATTATACGATAATTTTACCACCGCTGTCATTTTGATTCTTGATAAAGTTTGCCATCAACTTTTTTAAATTTATTTTTTCACTTTTTAATTTGTTTTTTCCGTGTCAGGAATCATCAGCTTTGGAAACATTTCTGAACAGCGACAGTATCTTCAAGATGTTCTTCGATGAACTCCAGTGACCGCATTAAAAATCAAGATTAGCCAAAGTAACTCCTGTGAGCCCCACGGACTCAGTCGTAGGAAAGCACGCGCGCCATACTTCCTTACAATTATGAGAATACAACAATAGTGTAACATGCATTTGATTTTTTGAGTAAACTTTTAGCGAGTCTCGGCGAAGGCTGTGCCTGAGCCGGCTGCACTTCGTTGCTCGCCACCCCTTCTTGCGGGTGCTCAAACGCCGCCCCCCGCAAGTTTCCGAAGGAAACTTGATAGTGAGCGAAAGCGAACGTATAACGCCCCCGCTTATAAACATTTTCTACCATAATAAACTAGTTATATTTTTCAAAATAATGTAATGTTTAAACACAGAGGCTTCTTGCAAAAGGAATCCATAGATCTCAAAACCGGAGTAAAAAATGGAACTCAGAGAATTAAACGAAAACGATCTTGAATCTCTTATCAAATTATACGAACAGTTAGATGGTACTAACGGCGATTTCACAGCAGAAGACGCCCGCAAAATCTGGAAAGCCGAAATTGAAGGTAACAGAAAAATCAAATATTTTGGAGCAGTTGAAAATGGAAAAGTAATTTCAACCTGCTATTGTCTGATAATTCCAAATCTTACTCGCTTAGGCTCTTCCATTGCTTTTGTAGAAAATGTTGTTACCGACTCGGAATATCGTGGGCAGGGACTCGGCCGCAAAGTTATGGAAAAGGCAATTGACTTTGCCCGAAAAAACAACTGTTACAAAGTTATTTTGCAAAGTGCCAGCTTTAGAAAAGAAGCTCATCAGTTTTATAAAAATCTTGGATTCGACGGAGAATCTAAAAAGGCCTTTATCATGAAACTAAAAGATTATTAAATCTTCGGGACTTTTGCAGAGAGAAGCTTCCGGTATTTTTTGTCCCTTTCAAAAATCGCAATTTTATTCAATTTTTTAATTCATATTTTTACTAACCTTTCCATCTTCAACAATTCCAAGAGTAAGATGTTCGGTATGAGTGTGAGGAGAATAAGCCTTTGTCCGGTTTTTATAATAAACACATTCTATATCATCATTTTTTTGCAGTAAGAAATTTCATTACTCAAGGGTTTCAGTTTCCTTTGCAGTCAATTATAAGTGTTTCTTTACAAACTCTTAAATCACCTTTGTCTTCTTTCATGCTCTACGCGAAATCAGTTTAAAACGCTTTCCGATATTTTGAAAAAACACTACAATAATATTTATGAATAACAACTTGATTTTTGAAACTGAGCGGGAGATTTCTTCCGCATTTATTGATTCATCTGTAAGGATGGGAGTGGCTCAGTCTGTTTTACTTGTACAGGATAATCTTACTGAGAGTTTTAATGCAATGGACTGCGACGGTGTAATTTACCGCGAAAAGTTCAATGCATTCTGGGTGTTCACAAAAACAAAAGTTCATTTTGAGCGTCGTCCAGACTGGCGCGAAATTATTACAGCCCGCACCTTCCCTATTGATAACCTTGGAATGCGAACACACGTTAATACACAGTTCGTTGATAAAAACGGAAAAAATCTTCTTGTTGCAAATCAGGAAGCCTGCGTTTTGAGTCTTGAAAATCATCGTCCACTCAAAATCACAAATCTTCCATACCCAAAAGAGAATTTCCCTGAGGCAGTTTTCAACGAACCTTTTGAACGTTTTCCTTCTGATTTTTCTGACAGTGACTTTGTCTTTGAGCAGCAGATTCGTTCTTCTCAGATTGATATGTCGCACCACATGAATAATATAGAATATATCAAGCTTGCCCTTTGTGTATTCTCTGATGATTTTTTACAGTCTCACGAAATTACAGATCTCGAAGTACACTATACCGGTGAAAGTAAAGAAGGTCAGATTCTTAAGGTTTATAAAAAAGAAGATCAGGAAGTAAGCGGTAAATTTTATATTCACATCAAAGAAAGTGACCGCTGCGTTTTTGAATGCTGTATTAAAATTTAAAAAACTATTTCCTCTGCAGTAGAAGCCGTTATGACAGACGCATTTTTAAGAAGTCTTTCATATCTTTGTAAAAGTCCATTGGTGGCGGAGTAATGTTGATCTGTTTGAGGGCTTCCTGCACCAGAGGATTTTTGTAGCAGCAGACTGCATTTGATGAAGCATAAAACAATACGTCCAGCTGAATTTTGTAAGCCACGTCCTGACTGGTGTCCAGCATCTTTGCAAGTCTGTCGCGGAAGGCATAAGCCAGGTCATAATATTTCTTTTTGAAAGCTGCAAGGCGCTCCACTGTCACATTTGTTTCTATCACCGGATTAAGATAGGAAACGTAACGCATATAATCCTGATTAGCATTTATGATGCCAGCCCATACTTCAGTAATCACGTCCGGCGTAAAATTGTTACCTTCCGGAAAAGCCGAAAGCAGGGAGTTATAGTAGGCTGCCATTCTTTCTGCGGAGATTTCCAGAAAGATTTCTTCTTTGGTTGTTACGTATTTATAAAGGTTGGCACGAGACCAGCCAAGTTTTTCTGCAATAGTTGTAAGCGTAATTTCTGAATAAGGACAGTTTGCAAAAAGTTCTGCAGTCGCCTCTTTTATTTGAGAAAGTCTTTCTTCCTTGTGTTCGTCGCTTCTTGCACGGATATAATCTGCCATACAAAAATGATAGCACAAAAAAAGAATTTTCACAATAAGCAACTTTTTGTCACTAAAGCCGCATTTT
>SAMEA3663277__coassemble_266_pt1 | contig 16895 bp, 19 predicted proteins | sample SAMEA3663277__metabat2_high_PE_016 | metagenome-assembled genome bin SAMEA3663277 (sample SAMEA3663277) | pig gut metagenome | biome: pig gut; feature: pig-associated habitat; material: faeces | place: China | collected 2013 | reverse complement strand
TTCTTCATTAATGATTTCTCTCATGAGAAACCTCCTGCTTTATAAGTGTTGAGAATTTAAATCCCCACACCATATAAATAGTCTCAAAATGCACATTTCAAGAAACGATTTTAGAAAAAAAAATCCCGTCATGCTAAAATACAACCGTCATACTGAAATACAAACTGTCATGCTGAACTTGTTTCAGCATCTACAAAAAAAACCGTCATGCTGAACTTGTTTCAGCATCTACACTACATTTAGAGCTATAGATTCCGAAACAAGTTCGGAATGACACCAGAAGGTAAACTTATTGGTCAGCCCCATCTATTTTTCTTTACAAATAACCTTAAAATAAAGTTACAATAAAAAATAAAACTTGACAAAAGTTAATTAAAGCATAATAATATAAATAAATCTTAATTCTTTCATATACAAGGAGAAGAAAAATATGAAAAAAACAATTTTGGCAGTTGCCAGCGTATTGGCACTTGGATTGGTTGTTGGTTGTAAACAGCAGATCGAAGGTTCTCTTAATGTAACATCTACAAATTTCAATAAGAGCCTTGATGCATTTACAACAAAGACTTATGTATACTCTGTTTCTGGTACAGCTACACAAACAACAAAACAGGTTACATACGAAAAGGCTGATAAGTACAACAGCAGAGAATCAACAGTAACAACTGTATGGACACCAACAAAGGATGTTTCTGTTGAAGAAACAACAAACCCTAATAACAACAGCATTACTTATACTATCGTTGCTGTTGGTGATGCAACTGTGACTGCCGAATCAATCTACAAGGTTTCAAAAGATGCTGATCCAGTAAAATCAAAGAGCGTTACTGATAAAGTTAAGAACACAGATCTTAAAGACGTTCCTAAGAGAATTATTATCACAAAGATTGACAACAAGTTCTATATCAACAATACTGATGGTACAACAAAAGTTGTTGAAGGTGTAGACTTCAGCGCAGCTGAAATTGATTTTTCTAAGTTCAGTGATGAAACATCAACTGAAGCTGTATATTACACTGGTGCTGAATACGACTATTCATGGGATAAAGCATCTGCAACACCAACAGACTACATATCAAAAACTACAACTACAACATCTGGTTACACATACGATTTGAAACTTACAAGAAAATAAGTTTTCAAATTAATGTAGTTTGAAAAAATCCAACAGGCGCAAGGTTCAACCTTACGCCTGTTTTTTTATGCATAAAAGTAAGTGTTATAGCTTTCTTTATTTAAAAGTAATTCAATACAAATCCTGTAATAATATCAGAATTCATAAAAACGAGATGTAAGTAATTATTCCGGTAAAACTTAGAAACAAATAAGCGTTCTATCTTAATTAAGCCTGTACAGGCACTTTAGCTGCAATTTTTTTGACTTCTTTTACAGAAATTTTAAGAAGGTCTGCTATCTGCTGTTCGGTAGCAAAATTTGTATCGAGCATTTTTCTTATAAGCTCTGCTTTGCCTGCAAGTACACCCTCGTTACGACCTTCGTTCTTTATCTTTTCAACAACTTCGCACATAGTAACACCTCCTTTATTTAAGTTGCCTTCATTATATACCTCTTCAAAAGAATTGTCACCTGTTAATGCAGATAACATTTTAAGAAGGGCATCCACATGTTTTATTTCTTCAGTTGAACCTTTATAATTTTTCTTTATTCGGATTGACTGGAAATATTTTGCGACAATCTTAAAGTCACTCTGGAACATATCAATGGTTTTGTCACTCAACCAGGCAATGTTGAAGACGTTGATTTTATAATCGTTTACAAAAGGTTTAAGCTCTTCTGGAACATTGAAGCAGCTGAGCAGGTTTTTATTTGCACCTTCTGCAAGAGCTTCACGTTTGTAATTCTGATTAAAGCTCTATCATGTAAATTCATAGCGGCGTAAGGTTCAACCTTGGAAACAAATAAGCGGTCCGTGTTAATTAAGCCTGTACAGGCACTTTAGCTGCAATTTTTTTGACTTCTTTTACAGAAATTTTAAGAAGGTCTGCTATCTGCTGTTCGGTTACAAGTTTAGCATCAAGCATTTTTCTTATAAGTTCTGCTTTGCCTGCAAGTACACCCTCGTTTTTTATCTTTTCAACAACTTCGCACATAGTAACACCTCCTTTATCTAAGTTACCAACATTATATACCTCTTCAAAAGAATTGTCACCTGTTAGTGCAGACAACATTTTTAGAAGAGCATCAACATGTTTTATTTCTTCAGTTGAACCTTTATAATTTTTCTTTATTCGGATTGACTGGAAATATTTTGCGACAATCTTAAAGTCACTCTGGAACATATCAATGGTTTTGTCACTCAACCAGGCAATGTTGAAGACGTTGATTTTATAATCGTTTACAAAAGGTTTAAGCTCTTCTGGAACATTGAAGCAGCTGAGCAGGTTTTTATGTGTAGACCATTTTTCATCAGTTCCAAAATAAAGCACTAATGTTACCACAGGATAAAGACTCTTTTTCGTAGTATCATCTTTTTTGCCTTTTTCATTATCCAGAAGCTGCTGTTTGTAAGAAGCTCCATCGTAGCTGATTACACGAAGCGGCATCTTCGAATCTTGTTTTGTTTGATTTTCGAATCCGAAAATAGATATCCTTACTTCACCATTTTTCCAGAACTTTGAGACATCTCTTTCCTGTTGATGAATCTTGCCATCTGCCTTAAACATACTGTCTTTTACAGCAGATTCAAGATCCTTTTCTTTCATCAGTTTATTTCCCTTGAATAAAAGAACATTAACGATATCTGCAAAAACGTCATTAAAGGCTTCCAGATTCTTTTCTGCTATATCTTTTTCACCCATATAAATATACAAGGAATGAATAAAAATACCACACTCGGTATTTTTTTATTCCACACTATATATATAGTCTCAAAATGAACATTTCAGGAAATGATTTTAGGAAAATATTTAAAAAAAAACGTAACTTTTACTTCTCTACAATCTGTAAAACCTGCTCTTGAGTCATTTTCAAAGACTTTGCAATAATTTCAACCGAAACACCATTATCATAAAAACTTTTTGCAGCTTCTATTGCCTTTGCCTCTTGTCCATCCTGAAAAGCCTCTTCTTTTTTTACGGCAATATCCATTTTATAATCGTACTTTGCACAAAGCATATTTATTACCTCCCGGGATTTACGGTCCAGATAATCTGTTAAGATTCCCTGTTCCATTGCAATTTCAATTGCCTTTTTGAATGAATGCCTTGAAAAGACACTGTTGAAGTTTTGCTCAACAATCTCAATAAACTGACAATACTGTTTTAGGATATCACAGTTTCCTGCCAACGGCAACAGTTTTGAGTCTGAGCAGTTTTTTACTTTCACAACTAATTCATTGATGTTCTACAAGAACAATAAGTTTTCCATTAATCTCCCAGCTTACATCATTATTAAAAGTTTTATATAGCGACCGTTCAATAATTTTTCGTTCCAAAGAAACTTCTTCAAGCTTAAAAACATTCCCTGAAAGAGCATTGTAAAGAGCAAGAAAGTTTTCTTTACCTGTCTTATCCGAACCAAATAAATCTGTAAATACAGAATCCTTGTACTTCCTGTTGTAATATGCCATATATGCACTCCTGAAAACAAATTGTGTGAAAGCATAAATTTCCACACTATATATATAGTCTCAAAATGAACATTTCAGGAAATGATTTTAGGAAAATATTTAAAAAACTTAAATTTTACTTCTTACAATCTGTAAAACCTGCTCTTGAGTCATTTTCAAAGCCTTTGCAATAATTTCAACAGAAACACCATTAGCATAAAAACTTTTTGCATCTTCTATTGCCTTTAATTGTGCGCCTTCAGCAAGAGCTTCACGTTTTGTAATTCTGATTAAATCTCTATCATGTAAATTCATAGCGGCGTAATCCCTCCTGAATTTTTCATTTTCTTTTATCTTTTCAACCTGTTCGGAAAGTCGTTTGTTAAAACCATCTTTCCCAGGATCATTTGTGTGTATAATGTAGTTTGAAAAAATCCAAGAGGCGCAAGGTTCAACCTTGGAAACAAATAAGCGGTCCGTGTTAATTAAGCCTGTACAGACACTTTAGCTGCAATTTTTTTGACTTCTTTTACAGAAATTTTAAGAAGGTCATCGACAAGTTTTATTTCTTTTGTTTCAAGGCTTCAAGAACAAGTTCTAAAGGAATATTCACTTTCTGTGCAGCAAATTCGGGGGTAGCTTTGAATTCATTTATAATCATTAGAGCATCTTCCACGGCTTTCTGCTGCGAACCTTCTTCACGGCCTCGCCTTTCTGCATTGTTTATTAGAGTATTTCTGTCGCGTTCGTAAATAAATCTTGAATTTTGAATGAACCAGTTATCATCTGCTTCACTCATATCTTTTACAGTATTTTCTGCAGCCATAATTCCTTTTTCACTCCTGACAAGTTCACTCATATAATCAGCGTTCTTATCCTTGTCAATATAACTAAAAAACAGGCCCCATTTTTCAACTGAGGTAAGCTCATTAACCGGTGTACCAAACTTTTTTCGGATGTTTTCTAAATCTATAAAAATTATGTTCTGTCTGTCTTTAAGTCTTTTACCCGATTCATTTTTCATAGTATACCATGCCATTTCCTTAATGTCATCTTTTTCATAGTGAAAGTTTAGTATGGAAATCTGATAAATCTTTGAAGAATTCCATTCCTCTCCTTTTTTCGCATTATTATTGAGAAGTCTTGCTGCCTGTATTTCTGAACGAATTCCATAGTCGTATGATTCCTTCCAGGCCTGCATTTCAATATCAGATAATTCTCCATTATCAAATTCAACACTGATATCATAACTCATACCTTTTTGCCCAGGTCCATCCTTAGGAGGTTCGTTTGGTTTTAGTATAACATTTTTGACATTTCGCCCAAGTACTGCAGAGATAAAGCTTTGTAGTGCAAGATTGGAATCTTCCGTTTCTTGTGTAAAGATTCCCTTAAATGTTGAATCATACAATGGACTTAAAAGTGCTGTAGGGTTAGGCCGCTTAGTATACAGTTGTGCCGGATACTGAGCTTCAAATTCCTTTTCTTCTTCATTAATGATTTCTCTCATGAGAAACCTCCTGCTTTATAAGTGTTGAGAAATTAAATCCCCACACTATATAAATAGTCTCAAAATGAACATTTCAGGAAATGAAAATTTAAAAAATTTATTTCAAGGCGTGTTTTCTCATTATCAAGCCTCAATCCGTGTGATAATCAAAATGTAATCAGGTGTTTTAATTCAACACCACGAGCGGATTAATTGTTTTACCGTTTTTATAAACTGTAAAGTGGAGGTGCGGTCCTGTACTCATACCTGTTGAACCAACGCGGCCAATCATTGTATTTGTGTAAACAAAGTTACCCTTGCGGCAGTTGATTGAACTTAAATGTCCGTACAAAGTCTTGTAGCCCGAATGATGGGTAATAATTACATAGTTTCCGTAAGTTGCATTATAACCGGTAGCAGAAACAGAACCGTCAAGAGCAGCATAAACAGGAGTACCGGAAGCAATCGCCATATCAATACCACCGTGGAAGGTTCGTTTACCGGCATTGAATGGAGAATCACGCCAGCCATATTTTGAAGAAAGCCAGTAGCGGGCATGAATCGGCTTTTTGAATAAGTCGCCGTTTATTTCCTGGCGGGTTGCCCAGTCGAGCTCTGCATCCGGAATAAAAAGTGAAGTTCCGGCCTTAAGTTCTGTATCAAGGCTCACATAATTTGCATTAGCGCACTTTTCTGCATTTACCTTATATTTTTCAGCAATTGTTGCAGGAGTTTCACCGTTTTTCTTTACTGTATAAATAATTCCAGGCATTGAAGGAATCTTAAGATACTGTCCCGGCTGAATCAGCCGCGACTGCCTGATATTATTTACACTGATAATTGTATCCTGAGTTACGTCAAAAGCATCAGCAATAAAGCCAATCATATCGCCGGCTTTTACGCGGTATGTCTGATATGTGATAATAGAAGAATCTAAATCTTTAAGACTGGCATCTGCAATTGCTGCTTCTTCTACAGCATCTGCTGCAGCAATATCTTTTTCTACATCTGCAAGCAGGCTAGAAAGATTTTCTTCATATTCAGGTTCTGCAGAAGTTTCGAGACCTCCCACACCATGGCGGGAATCAGGGCGGCGTGCAGTAATCAAAAGGCATGTCAAAAAGACTCCGGCACAAAAACCGAGAACTGAGAGACAAACTATTTTTACAGAATTAGATTTAAAACTCATAACTACACTTTTTACCAATTTATTAATTATAGCTTGAAAACTTCCAGAAATAAAGCAATTTTTTTCTGATTTTGGTTCAACCGTTGCTTCGCATTTTTTAAGTAAAGACTTTTCACCAATTTTATCACTCATTTTTTATTTATCCCCACCAGATATGTTTCAAATGATTCAGCACGACAGGCTTCCGGCTTAAAGCCCTTGGCCGAAGTGAATATTTCTCTCATTAATTTTAATAATTTCTGCTGATCGCCGTTCTGAAAGATTTTTACGGCAAAGTTTCCGCCCTGCTTGAGCAAGGCTTCGGCATACCAGATAGCCATTTCTACAAGCTGCTCACTGCTGGCAGTGTCAACGATGCGGTTTCCGGTTGTTTTTGGAGCCGCATCACAAACCACCAGATCATATGGTCCGGCTGCCTTTATCTGGTTACGAATTTCAGGTGCATTAAGATCGCCCTGAATAAAAAGAAGATTATCTCCTTTTACAGATTTTGAAAGAGGATTGAGATCACAAGACACAACCTTCCCAGTCCCATTCATTGTGCGCAAAAGAAAGGTAGTCCAGCTGCCAGGCGCCGCCCCCAAATCCAGAACAGTATAATTTTTCTTAATCATTCCGAATTTTTCGTCAATTTCCTTAAGCTTATAGACCGACCGCGCCGGATACCCCTCCGAGAAGGCTTTTTGAGACCAGTAATCAGGTTTTTCGTAAGAATTTTTAGGCATATAATTGATTATCGGCAGAAAGAAGTCATTTTTTAAGAAAAAAGAGGGGAAAGTCTTCCCCTCGCTCCAGCCCGCTACGCGGTCTTCCGCTACCCTTTCTAACGGGGGTATTTGAAAAACGATGAGGTATGGAAGTTTTGCTGTGCAAAACTTCAGGCGCAGGTACGGCATTTATTCATATACTTCTATTCTATTACCTGCGCCACCCCCGTAACGCCCCTGCCCGTACAAAATAAATAACTACAACAGTTTTGATATAGCTTCTACAAAAACTTTGAAATCATCAAGATGGGAAATAATTATTGCATAAATAATTTTACAATCGAGATTTTCATACTGATGAACAGCAATATTTCTAAAGCCAACTGCATGACTCAAATCTTCGGCATTCTCTGGAGAAATAATTTTGTTTTCTGCAAGATATTTGAAGGTTTCAGACATTGTAGATGGTGTGGGAGTTTTATAATCAAGCAAAATATGATTTCCTATATCAACACAAATCTGTACTGCACGCTGAAGATTTAAAATGATTATTTCCTGCTTATCGAGATTGGCTTCCAATTCTTCAATACTTGAAATATTCTGATTTTTTATTCTGTGAATACATCTTATAAGCGCTTCCAGTTTAGTCTGTAAAATTTCTTTATCCATTCACAAATCTCCTGATTTTTTCGCGGTGGCTGTATTCTATTACTGGAAGAAAATCTTCCTTGAAACATAATGCCTCTGTTAGATATTTTACAAAGACTGTGGCTTTAATTTTAATTTTGACACCTCTAGTCATAATCTGATACAAAAAGATTCCTTCAGCCTTTGATAAATCAGTAAGATCAATTTCACGCTTACACAAGAGTGAAAGTTCTGTCTGTATTTTTGCTAAAGTTTCATATTCAAGAGAATCAGAAGAATGAATTGCAATATCGATATCACTATGCTCGTTATAAGTTCCTTTTGCAAAAGAACCAAATAAAAGCACAGTATCTATATCAGCTTTTTGAGAAAAATATTCTGTAAGTTTTAACTGAATATCTTCTGATTCGTTCATGCAAATAGTATAACACGAAAAAAAAGCCTTGTGTAGTTTATTACAAATACTTATATTTTCACTTTTACATTATTTCCAAGAGAATCTTCACTCTCTTTTACCCCGCCGTCTTCGTTGAAAAAGTCGTTTACGTTGATAGTCGGGCTTCCGTTTTTACGGCGGGCAAGGATTTTCCGGTAAATACGGAGTACACTTTCTTTAGGCTGAACAAAGCCTTTATCGTGGCTGAGACAGAAATTTGGGGCCGTGATTTCTTCCATCTTTTTTATCATCTGCTCGAGCAGCTGCACATTGTACTCACGGGCAGTAAGACGGAAGTGGCAGTAAGTTGCATCTCCGAGAAAAGCGTAATCTTTATACTCCAGGATAAGAGCGCCCTTTGAGTGGCTTGAAGGAATCTGGCTGATTTTTATACCGTCTGGAAAAAGCAGTTCGCCATCCACAATCTCCCCTACCCTCGTATATTTTTTTGTGTATTTTGTAACGTAAAGCTTGTCGTATTTTACCTTAAGCAGGTTTAGGATATGGTCTGGGTGAAAGTGAGAAATTACAATATTCTTTTTGCCCTCGACAGCATTTATGAGTTCTGCCGCCTCGCTGCAAGTGCCTGTGTCGAAAATCCAGGTAGTATCAGAACCCTGAGGTTTTATAAAAACCACATCGCTTGAAATAGGACTTTCAACAGAGGGGAGATAAGAAATTTCGGGGGTAAGGTTAATTAAAGGCATAATAGAATCGTAGGGGTGGTTGAGCTTGTCGAAACCACCATCATATAGGACATACGGTGGTTTCGATACGACACTTCGTGTCACTCAACCACCGTATAAATCAATCTATTTCTTCAGCAAAGCCGCAAAAGGATTATAAGTTTCGCCGTCATCATCCTGGCTGCTCATATACTTAGCGGCAGACTGATCCTGCTCTGCAGAACTTGCCGGCTGAAGAGAAATACGCTTGTTTTCTGCATCAACTTTAGTTACAACAACGCTCATTTCCTGACCAGTTTTATAAACCTTGCGAAGGTTTGTATTTGCACTTACATCTTCCAGTTCACTTATATGAACAAGACCGTCAATTCCCTTATCAAGATTAACAAAAAGGCCAAAATCCATAATCTTGCTGATTTTTCCGTCTACCTTTGTACCAACCGGGAACTTAGAAGCTGCTTCTTCCCAAGGGTCACTCAAAAGTGCCTTAAGACTTACACTTACACGTTCGTTTTTCCAGTCTGTGTGAATAACCTTTACATTCAGTTCCTGCCCTACTTCTACCACTTCACCTGCATCTGCAACGCGGTCAAAAGAAAGCTCGCTTATAGGAAGCAAAGCGCGGAAGCCCTGAATATTTACAAAAGCACCAAACTTTTCAATGCTTTCAACTGTAGCTGTTACAACAGCCCCTTCTGTTATCTGAGCAGCAAGCTTACCAAGCTTGTTTGCATATTCACTTTCTCCGATTTTACGGTTACTTACAAGAATATCTTTACCATCATTTTTATATTCTGTAATAATAAAACTCAAAGTTTTTCCAACATAGAATGCCGGTTCTTTTTTATCTTTAAATCCCATCTGAGAATAAGGACAGAAAGCTCTTTTTCCACCAATTTTTACTTCAAAACCACCCTTAATTTCTGCTTCTACGTGACCTTCTACAGGAATGCCGCCTTTGAAAGCATTTTCAATCATAGTGTCATCAGCAGAGCTGCCGCCGATTTTTGTTGTAAAGCGCATTTCCCCGCGAACTTCTCCGGTAAAGAAAACCTTAATCTTGTCGCCCTCTTTTACGCTTACATTGCCGTCCGCATCCTTAAATTCTGCAACATCAATCACACCCTCAGATTTTGCACTTAAGTCAACAAAAACAGTTGAATCTGTAACGGCTACAACTGTAGTCTCAAAACTGTCACCAATATTAAATCTTACCATAAAAAACTCCATATCTGTCATTGACCGGCCTGACCAAACAATCTAATAACAAATTACAATTGCAATAATATTATATATACCAAAAAATTGAAATAGGCCGGGGTCAGCAGGGCCTCCGCATTATAAACAAAAATCCGAATTTTTGGCTCCCAGTCACGGTTGCGTGATTCAAAACCGCGCAATAATGCGGAAGCCCTGCCGGGGGCAGTAAAAAATCTTTCTTTTTTACAAAATCTCGGATATAATAGAAGAATATTATTCTCAAAAATTGGAAATACCACAAAAATGAAAGCCAAGGCTCCTAAGTCTAAAAAAACACGTTCATCATCTAAAAACAAAATCAAATTTAATTCAAAAAAATTCTTTTTTTATTTCTGCAGGATTATCCCGGCAGCATTTATGACAGCCCTTTTCCTCCTTCCAATGGGAATGCAAAGTATAAGTCTGGGAGATGCTGAAAGTTCAGCAAATCTTATCTACCCATATCTTTTGCCCTTTACACAGGCAGAAATGATACAGGATTCTTTTTTCCATATCATTTATTTTATTATTTACTTTGTTCCCTTTACTGCGCTCTTTCTATTAATTTCGCTTTTTATAAAAGGTAAGGTAAACACTCTTCTTTATGTGATTACATACATCAGTCTTACCTTCTATCTTTTCTGTTCGGTAACCTGTCTTGTAATATTTGCAAACTGCTGGAGATGGTTTCTTCATCTTCCAATTCCTGTTTATATTGCTTTTGGCTGTGCCTTTATTTCTCATGCACTTATGTCGATTTTCGGAATTCTCTTTTTAAGAGAGATGAATCCGGAATTTGCGGAGTACAAAAAAATTCAGGCAGAATCAAAACAAAAAACAAAGATTTCTATAAAAACAAAAGTCACTTTTGCTGTCATCAGCGTTATTGCTGTAATCATGGTCTTCTTTACAATTCTGATCTTACACAGCTATAAAAAAATGTTTACAGAAGCCGTTAGTGATGTAGGCCGCTCTCAGGCAGAACAAACCTCTACCGTTTACGATTCTGCAGATGGAAAATACGAAAAAATTGCCCCATACTTTACCCAGCAGAAAGAAGCAAATAGTTACGCAGACTGTCCTTTTGAACGAATTGATATAATTACTGCAAGTACACCGGGAAACATTCTTTTTAAGAAAGAAGGAGACAAAGTTACCTTCACGGCAAACGAAGATGAATCAATTCCAAAACTGGAAGATATTAACTGGCCTGAATATGATGTTTTCTCTTATACAACAGCAATCGGCCGCGTAAAAGAAATCCCGGAAAGTGAAAAGAAAATCAGCCCGGAAAAAGCCCGAGAATATTTTGCAAACTTTATGAATGGAAACTATAAAAAACAGCCGGTTATCGATGGTGATTACTGTAAATACATTTACCCGGTTTCCTTTACAAGAAAAGCAGGCTTTAAGCTTACAGGTTTTTCAATAGTAACTTATAAAACAGAAATCCTCATGCGTTCTTATTTCCATGTGCAGATTTACGTTTTCACAATGGTTGTAATGTTTCTTTACATTGCAATTATTTTTGCTCTTTTGATTGCAGACTTTATTACAAATCCTCTTTTATATCTTAAAACAAATGTCCGAAAATCAGCTGATACACTCGGAGAAATTCTTGATGGTAATTCAAAAATCACAGCAGACCAGCTTACATTTATTGATTCCATTAAGACCCGTGATGAAACAAAAGACCTTTCAAAAGAAATAAAAAATATGGTCGGAATCATCCGTGGAATAATTCCATATATTTCCTTTTCAACACTTAAAGCTGCAGATAAAGATACTAAAAAAACAACAACCTCCCGCGAATTGTGTTTTCTTTTTACAGATATCCGTGGGTTTACAACCTTATGCGAAGGTAAAAAACCTCAGGAAGTCGTAGAAATCTTAAATCACTACCTTGATATAGAAACAGAAATTATTCTTAATAATGGCGGCGATGTAGACAAATTCGTAGGTGATGAAATGATGGCTTTCTTTGCAGGCCCTAAAAAAGAATACAATGCCTGTAAAGCCGCTATGGAAATCCGGGCTGCTATGCGTTTTCAGCAGGAGCAGGCTTTAGCAGACGGCTCAGATTATATTTCCATGGGAATAGGAATCAATACAGGACGTGTCGTTTTTGGTTCAGTGGGAGCCAGAAGCCGCATGGACTTTACTTCCATTGGTGACACAGTAAATCTTGCAGCACGTTTGGAAAGCGCAAACAAAGCTTACGGTTCTAAGGCAATCATTACAGAAGCTGTATTTGAAAAGCTTAAAGATACCTTTGTTTGCCGTGAGCTCGACTTTATAAAAGTAAAAGGAAAGAGTGAACCTGTAAGAATCTATGAGATTTTACAGACAAAAGCAGCCGCTGTAGACAAGCTTTTTGATATAAAAGATTTGTTCGAAAAAGGTCTTACTGCCTACCGCAAACAAGCCTGGGACAAAGCAGAAGAAATGTTCCAGCTCTGCAATGAAAAATATCAGGACATGCCGTCTGTTATCTTCCTTGACCGCATAGCACATTTTAAAATTAACCCGCCGCCTAAAAAATGGGACGGCGTTTTTGAAATGAAGGTTAAGTAATGCTCTTATCGAAAACGCGTTAAAAAAAACAGTCCATCGGGACTGTTTTTTAGCGTTTACCTACTAAATGCTCGCGAGATTAATCGAGCGACTAAAATCGAAAATCCGTTAAAAAACATATCTGACTCGAACTGCCCCCTACAGTCGCAGACTTCGTGTCTGCTCCTTCTGGGCGTCTGCGTTCGCTGCCGGTGCCATCCATGGCACCTTTTCCAGGAAATTGCTCCAAGCCTTCGCAATTTTCTGGCGCTCACTTCGCTAGTCAGTTCGTATTTTCTTTAATCTATAAAAAAAACCGTGCCTTTTTCCTGCACGGTCAAATTTCAAGCCGACTGTCAGACTCGAACCAACCCCTACACTCGCAGACTTCGTGTCTGCTCCTTCCGGGCGTCTTCGTTCGCTGTCGCCGCCCTCCCTGGCTGCTTTTCCTGGAAATTGCTCCAAGCCTTCGCAATTTCCAGGCGCTCACTCCGCTAGTTGGTTCAAAATTTTATGTCCTCTAAATAAAAAAAACCGCGCATATTTTTATGCACGGTACTATTTTAAGCCGACTGTCGGACTTGAACCCGCCCAAAATCGAAGAACCGTTAAAAACTGGGCTGCGTCAGCGGGCCAGTTTAGGTTCATCGATATAATGGCGACTATAAAAAAACAAAACGGAGCCCGTTGAGAACTCCGTTAATAAAATATGAGCCGACTGTCAGACTCGAACTGACTACCTGCGCGTTACGAGTGCGCTGCTCTACCTGGTGAGCTAAGTCGGCGAATGTACATAATTTGGGTAAGAAATTAAAGGCCAGTGCCTCTTGCTCCACCGCGGGTATCAACAGTACGCTTCATATCGTTGATATTGTTTACAATCATGTAATTTTCGTAAACCTCAATCTTTCGGCGTTCAACAAACTTATAAATTTCGTCGCGTGTTACCTCTGGATTAAGACCCGCCCAATGAGCAACATCAGAAATTGTAACATTAAAACGACGCTGTTTTTCTGCTTCGTTCATTACAGGGTTCATTTCATCCAAAAGCATGAATACATCTGCAATACGAGCCTGTAAATCTTTAATAACCAGAATTCTAAAGCGACGTTTCTGATCGTAAATACGCTTACAGAAAAGTTTAAGAAGCAGCAAAGCCATCTGTGGGTTTCCTGTAATCAAAAGCTCAAAGTTTTCTTTATTGAATTCAAGACACTTTACACGACCAGCAGCCATACAGGTTGCAGAACGCGCAGAATTATCAAGAATTGCCATTTCACCAAAGAACTCACCAGGCTTTAATACATCAAGGTTCTTTTTACTGCCATTTACACATTTTACAAGCTGAACACGACCACTCTGAATCAGATAGAAACAATCTCCAGGCTCATATTCAGCAATAATTACTTCGCCAGGTTCATAAGTTTTGGCAAAACGCTCAAATGCAGGCAAAGAAAATAACTTTAAAGAAGAATTTCCACCTTCATCTTCATAATCAATCGAAGCACCGCGACCTGTAGCTGCAAGTTTATCGCTACGAAGCTTTGCATCCAGATATTGTTTTTTAACCGTTGCTATCTGCGGGTTATTCGGATATCGTTTCATGAATTTCAAATAAACATCACAGGCAGAACGATACTGCTCTTCAGCATAAAAACTTTTTGCAACAGCAAGCATACCAGACTGCTGATCTTCCTGAACATTATTAAGGATAGACTCAGTCTTTCTATGAATCTGACGCAACTGATTAGAAAATACACGGAGCATTTTCATAATCAAAGCTTTATTATTACTAAAAAGAATTTCAAATTCCTGAATTGTAAGGGCAACAGCAACAGTAGGAACAAGCGCCGTTGCAGTCTCTTCACGGCGGAAATGACCAAGAGCAGATTTTACGCCAAAAAACTCACCACTCTTTACCTGTTCAGCAACAGGCTGACCAGATTCTATATCTGTACTTGTTAAAAGAACAGCACCCTGCTGCATGATAAAAATGCGTTCGTCGTGGTCTCCCTCAAAATAGATGATAGACCCTTTTGTATATTGCATCGCTTTTGGCATACTTTTATACAACCCCTTTTAAATACAGTATTCCTACTATCCCTTCATTATATCACATATTCTAAAAAAATGCTATTATAATCTTATGATAGATTTACATGTCCATACAACAGCTTCAGACGGGCAATACTCACCATCTCAGATTATCCAGAAAGCTTCTGAAAAAAATATCAAGGTAATAGCAATTACAGATCACGATACTACCGCAGGCCTGGAAGAAGCTAAAAACGAAGGAAAAAAACTGGGAGTAACAGTTGTACCAGGAATTGAAATCAACATCACATTTCCAACCGGCGAATTTCATCTTCTTGGGTTAGGACTTAAAAAACCATCAAAATCACTTAATAATATAGTAGAAAATATATTAAAAAATCGAACAGAACGAAATCTTCAGATTATTGAAAAAATAAATGCCGACGGTGTTCCTCTTTCACTTGCAGAACTTGAAGAAGATTTTCCAGACACAGTTATAGGACGCCCGCATTTTGCGGCAGAACTCGTAAAATATAAAGTGGTAAAAACCAGACAGCAGGCCTTTGATCAATACCTGGCCCGTGGACGAAAATGGTATGTACCCCGCATCTGCACAAATCTTGATGAAGCAATTGTTGCAATACGTGAAAGCGGTGGAGTTCCTGTTATTGCTCATCCAATGTCACTTTATCTTTCCTGGGGTCGGCTACCTGATTTTCTTAAAGACTGCTATGAAAAAGGAGTAGTCGGAATAGAAGCATTTCATCCCGGAGCTCGTGTCACCGAATGTCTCCGCCTTGAAGAATTAGGCCGTAAAATCGGCTTTGTAATTACAGCCGGCAGTGATTTTCACGGCGAAAAAATTCGAGCAGACCGCAAGCTTGGCCATACCTGCGGCGGTAAAAAAATTGATGATAAATATTACTTTCAAGAATTGCTAAGGGTTTTACCCCTTAACAGTTCCACTTGTAATTCCTGAATAAATCTGCTTTTGACAAAGTATAAATACAATAAAAGCTGGAATCATCGAAATAATTACTCCGGCACAAATCAGAATATACTTAATACCGAGCGGACCTGTAAAATATACAAAGAAATTGCAACCGTACGTATTTTTACATCTTGTAAATAAATATTTGCGCAATAATACTCGTTATAACAGCTTACTCCCTTCAGAATCAGACTTGTAACTGTGGCCGGTTTTAGCAAAGGAAGGATAACATTCCAGTAAATCTTAAAACACGAACATAGTATATCCCCTTTTCCACTTCCTGTATTCGCATTGCGGAAAGCATACTTAAGCACAAACTTTTGAATTATTGTCACAACATAAATAATAAGCAGTAAGTAAACTGCCATTGCAGATGCAAGTCCAACCTTCTGACTTGTATTCGCAACCTAATCCTGGCCTAAATATCTCCTTACAGAAGTTCCTACGAGCGAGACATTATTTAATCCCTGAGTTTTGAGCCAGTATGCAAGACTTTCCACAAAGTGTTGCCAGAAGTAAAGCTAAAACAAGCTGAACAACAGCCCCCATATAATAAAGAGAAAGCTTTAGAGAATTAAAAATATTATCCCTTGTAAATAAATCTTTATAATTTTTTAGCCCTACAAAAGTTCGCTCCCCTATATATTTCATCTTATAAAAGCTGTATGTTACCATTTCTCCGAAAGGAAGATACGTGAAAGTAAACAGCAAAAAATAAGGAAGCGTTATAAAAGCTAAAATTATTGCCCATTTTGAATAACGAAGATTGATTTTTCTGTAAACAATTTTATAAAAATCATAGCAGCATTATATTAGTTTCTGAAGCCTTTGCATTAATTCTAAAACAATAATCAGGACCTGCAGAAGCATACTGTTTACCATTACAGCCTTCCCAGTCTGTTGTTGTATAGTCATCTTCGATAAGTTTGATTGCAGCAGCATCATAGAGAACCTTATAAACTGCATAAGCGTGTGTTCCATCGTTGTAATTCTTAAATGATTCTTTTATGAAGAAGAACATTATTCATGTAATCTGCATCACCTGTTGCAGAACAACCAAGATATACATCCCAGGCACCTATTGTCCAGCCGGCTGCATAATTTGTATACAGAGGAATTGCATTTGTTTGTTTTTGATGAGTTTTAATGCCTGTTGTTTTTGGCATCTTTGTAAATCCAGCCTGTTTGAAAACTTGTTTATTGTAAAGAACACCCTGAGCATTTCCTGTAGATGATGATTTTGTTTGCTCTTTTTTTGAACAGGCAGTAATAGATAATAATACTGCTGTAGCTGCAATTAAGGACAAAAAAAAGCCAGCAGCTACCTACTTTCCCGGGACGAACCCAGTATCATC
>SAMEA3663277__coassemble_234_pt1 | contig 18409 bp, 10 predicted proteins | sample SAMEA3663277__metabat2_high_PE_016 | metagenome-assembled genome bin SAMEA3663277 (sample SAMEA3663277) | pig gut metagenome | biome: pig gut; feature: pig-associated habitat; material: faeces | place: China | collected 2013 | reverse complement strand
CTGCTAATTAAATAGATATAGAAAGTCGACTTGCTCGTTGACTTTTTATGGGAGAAAAAGATGTCAAAAAAAGAGCCTACCCTGACAAAATTGCCAAAACTTACTGTTTCGGAAATTATCGACTACTGTAAAAATGATCTTGGAATTACCTTCAATCTGATGGATGAGGAAAAGGCCAAGGAGTTTCTGGAGAAAAACAACTTCTTCTTTAGACTTAAGCAGTATTGTTCAACTTGTCCGGAGCAAACTAAAAGCGGAAAATATATCGGACTGGATTTTGGACATTTAGTTGAGCTTTCTACGATTGATATGTTTCTCCGAAAAATACTCCTTAAAATGACAATTGATCTGGAGCATTATCTAAAGGTTAAACTTGTGAACGATTGTCAAAACAATCCTGCAGATGATGGCTATGAGGTTGTTGAGAAATTCCTGGAAAGTCACTTAAAACTCAAGGAAGAAATTGCAAAGGTAAACAAGAATACTTCTTATGGGGAAAGTTCTTTTGAAAAATATGTAGCAGCACCTGCAGTGTGGAATTTCGTTGAAATGGTTACGTTTGCAGATTTTATAAGTTTTTATGCCTTTTACTATGACTTCATGCAGATGAAATGCGAATATACAAAGCACTTTGAATCTGTACGCCGAATCCGCAATGCCTGTGCTCATAATGTCTGTATGCTTGCTTCTTTTAAGCCAGTCCAGGGATTTAAATCTGATTTAGAAACTAACTTTGAACTTTTAGGAGGAAACATCGGAATTGGCAGCGGTACAATTTCTTATTGTATGAAGGTGCCACTGCTCAACGATTTTGCTGTTATGCTTTCAGTCTACACAAAGCTGATTTCTTCTCCAAAAATCAAAGAAATTACCATCCAGGAAATTAAAGACTTCTTTGATGGCCGCATGGTGTATCGAAAGCAATATTTTGAGGGTAATACAGATATAAAAAACGCCTATCAGTTTGCGAGATGGGTGCTAGATTATTACTCGGGAAAATAAAAACTATTTGAACAAGGGCTGTTTTTTCCAATCTTCAGGAAAACCCATTGCAGAAATATTTACAACTTTGTATTTTCGCAAAAGTTTCTTAAACTTTTTAACAAAAGTATTTTTAGGTGCAATTGTTTGCAAAATATAGGTTATGATACAAAAGGCAGAATAGAAATTGTCTCCTGTAAGACTGGGAGTTTGTTTTACCCATTTGTAAGCAGGTCTTTGCGGCATTTTAGCAGCAATTCTAAGTTTCTTATTCCATAGCCTTGCATGATGAGCACTGACATTTCTTATATATACCAATGAATGAAGCCATGAAATTAAAACAGTTTCGGTTACACCAAAATATGCAGCAATTTTTTTATGTGTTGGCGACTTTGCCAGGATTTCATACAAAACAGACAACTGACCCATTTGCATTACTTCAAATGTAATCCATGCAGGAGGAACAGGATTTGAATATGTAGAAACAAAGTGAGAAATAAATACATCTTTTGAACGGCTAACTAAAGATTTTATACCTCTGTATGTATCAGAATATTTCTTCTGATTTATAAAAAGAGATGAATCATCTAGCCAGAAAGGATTATTTAAATCCATTGAATAGTTATAAACAAGCTGGCCTCTTAAAGCAACCTCTATTTTTTCGATAGCTGAAAAAACAAGTATTCGCAGTTCACGATCGAACTTATATAAATCCAAAACGTTATCAATAGTTGTGTTTTTCTTAAATTTGTGAATTGCTGGACTCTCAAAGAAAGGAACCATGTAACCGCGTAAACGATAATATCCAACTGTTTCCAGATATCTTAAGGCACGTTTATCATTCTTTACTACGAGCCCCATTTGTTTTAAATGAGAAAGTTGGTCAATATAAGATATTGCAGGTTTTGTATAAGGAATTGTAGCCATATAAAAAAAGACCTGCAAAGTGTGCATGCTTTCGCAGAGGCCTAGCAGGTATGTTAATTAAACTATAATAGAAAATATGATGAAAGTCAAACAATATCACCGGTTGTGTAAATCGTAACCGGTGATAAAAAAATCATACTCCCCTACTTACAAACAAAATCCCACACGCTTTGCCCCATTCGGATTCTCAAGCTTTTCGCTTTTGCACATATCATGAATGTCATTGATGGCAGGTCTCTCCCCGGTAATCACTTCGTTCATGGCAATCTTGCGGACGATGTTGTCTATCTGGCCGCCGGAGAAGTCGTAGTCCCTGGCAAACTCGGTGGCCGCCTCTTTATCTAGCCAGTTCAGTTTATTCATCCAGATGGAAGTTTTTGCTTCTGTAGAAGGATTTTCGAACTTGATTTTGAAGAGGAAGCGGCGTTCGAAGGCTGAATCCATATTTGAAGCAAGGTTTGTTGTGGCGATGAAGATGCCTTTCAGGTTTTCGAGTTCTTCGAGGATGATGTTCTGAATGGCGTTTTCTGTCTGGGCACAGTTGCCGGAGGTGTCTTCTTTACGCTTTGAGATGAGGGCATCGGCTTCGTTGAAGAGAAGAATCGGCATGAGTTCGCCCTTCTTTTCAGCAAGCTCGCAGGCATTTCTGTAGCTTGTGAAAATCTTTTTAATGCGCTTTTCGCTTTCGCCAAACCAGGCAGACTTTGCCTCGCTGATATCAACGTGAACAATAGAGCGGCCGGTTTCTTTTGCAATCTGCATTACAGATTCTGTCTTTCCAGTACCCGGAGCTCCGTACAACAGAACAGCAACACCGACAGGAAGGCCGTCATCTTCGAGACGCTTCTGAATGTTTTTTAGCTTTTCTTCCTGCAGTGCATTTTTGAGTCTACTAATTTCCTTCTGGTTTTCTTCGCTGTAGAAGAGCTTTTTTTCTTTGATAGAATCAGTTTTAATCAGATTTTTCTCATTAATTGATTCTTCAAAAAGGAAGGCTTTTTCTCCAAGAACCAGCTTCTTGCCCTTATCAGATAGAGTTATTGTTGCATCAGACAGATTTCCTTTCTTTGTGAATTCAATAAGTCCCTTTTGAAACAATTCATGCTTTTCTTCCATCATCTCGGTGGCAACAGAATATCTTCTTCCGCCGTCATACAAATCAGCAATGGTGGAATTCAGGTTAGATTCACCACCTTCGAGTACATCATGTGTTACATCATAAAGGAAGAATCGATGATTACACTCCTCAAGTGCATCCATTACCCGTTTAATCATGCCGAGATTTTTATGCTTGTTTTTATACTGCCTCAATTCACGCTGTATGGCATATGCAGACATCTCCTCTCCCCTGCGGGCTTCATAGCGTTCTGCAAAGTAATTGAGGAAGTCGATATCATCTACTTCTTTTTTAGATTGAGGGATGAATTCAACATTGTTATAGAGAGATTCACAAAAATCACTTACTGGCTGAAAGTTGTCACGGCCACGCTGCCATTCAAGAAAGCCCTTTTCAATCAATAATCCAATATCTTTTCTCCAGGACATAATAGACATTGCAGTCACTTCGATTATATTACAAATATCTCTCATTGTACTTGAATCACGGTAGGCAATGTACTTATCGCAAACAATACAGATTATCCAAATTTGTGTCTGAGAAAGTTTATAAAGATTTGTCAGCTTTTCCATGGCAGTTGTATATTGTTTTGTTTTCTTGATTCTGAGTTTTGAATCTTTTAGAGCTCCATAGACACAAGCCATAGCATTTGAAATGTTCCATCTGATTTTCTTTTCATTCATCTGTTCGTTCATATAGTCACCTCTCGTTCTACACACATAAAGATACATGCGGAAACTATCATTTTATGATAGAGAAGATAATTTTTTGGAAAATAATCTGAAAAACTTAATTTCCAGAACCAGAGGCAGTGATGATTATAATATACAGAAGTTGCAGTATTCATGCATTAAAGTTGTAGTTTAACAGAAAATGTTGATCACACTATCACTAGATGATAGTACTTGTATGTAATATTTATTCAGAGGTGAATCCAATGAATAAAATTATTTCGAAAATAAAAGAACTTCTTCCGCTGATAATGCTGTTTTTTGCATTGGTTTTGATTTTCGTACCGCTTCCAATCATGCTGATTCAGGTGCTGCTTGTTCTGGATACTGCTTTTTCTTTATGCCTGTTCTTGTCTAAGTTCTTTAATAGCACGGCTATTGCTTATCATTTTCCACGGCTGGTTATCTATAATTCGATTTACACCTGTGGAATTGCAATCGCAACTACAAGAACATTTCTTTCAATAGAGAATCTTAATGATCATATCCCTCTGGTCCTGAATATTGGCCGCTGGATTTGCCGCGACAACTATGTCTGTGGCTTTTTCACTACCCTCTTATTCTCTTCTGCAATCTTAATGTACTGCCATCTGCATGTCCAAAAATGTCAGGAACTGGTTGCAAGATTTTGTTTAGATATGATGAATCAGAAAATGTTTGATATCGACAGACAGGTTGAGCAGAAACAAATTACAATTGAAGAGGGCGAAATTAAGAAGAGAAAAGTTCAGCTCGATATTGATTATCACAGTTCCATGGATGGATCTTCAAAATTCCTGGAAGGAGCAGTAGCAGCGCTGGTTGTTCTATTTGTTATAGCGACAGGCGGTGGCGTAGCAGTTGGAATCCTTGATATGAACCTGTTCTGGAAGGACTCTCTGAATCAATATATCATGCTTTCCTGTGGCTATCTTGTTTTATTTGTTGTGCCATTGTTTTTAACTTCACTTAGTTTTAAGATTAACAAATTGGAGTAGATATAATGAAAAAGCTTTTATGGCTAGATGATTTCAGAAATCCGGCAGACTACGTTACCGGCGAATATGATATCTCATGGGCAAAGAACTACGCAGAGTTCTGTGCCATCATAAACGAACACGGTCTCCCTGACATCATCTGCTTTGATCACGACCTTGGTGAAGAAAAGTCCGGTCTTGATTGTGCGAAATTTGTCGTTAATTACTGCCAGACCAACAACCTTGATATCCCCGAGTACGATATCCAGAGCTCAAATGTCGTTGGAAAAGATAATATCCGAAGTCTGATGAATAACTGGCACCGGGTGTATATAACTAATAATTCTTCAAATTAATCCCCATCTTCAATAGTACCACCAAATTCATCAATCAATTTTTGCACAACAACAGGCAAGTTCTTCTTTCGCTTTTTGATTAGACGAAGGACTTTGGGATAAGTTCTCTTAATTATGCGTTTGTAGCTCTTGAACTCCTCTACCATTGCTTTATCTGATTTGATGAAATTCCAGAATTCCGTGATATCTAAAAGAAAGAGCAGTAGTTCCAGTTCATCTTTAAGCTTTAGTAAAACCTCATAATTGTAGTTCTTTATTGCGACACTTGTTAGATCTTCAGGAGAAATGGTCCTGCTCTTTATTAGATCAATAATTTCATAAACATCTAAGTCGTCAGTTTTCGTAATCATTGTTCTACCCTCCCTTACTGGAACCAGCAGTCTTTGACGTAAATCAAGTTCTTAATTCGCTGGCACAGTTCTTTAGTTGGTTCAACCAGCAGCATACTGTTTGCCTCAACAACATAGTTTCCTTCCGGAAGATTTATATGCAGGAATACTTTGCAATTTCCGATTGAGTCATAGAGCATTTCACGAAGCTCAGTCAGCTGATATTCATTCTTGATTACCGGATATAATTCAATATGTACTTCATGAAAATGACTCTGCTGAAGCTTTTCCAGAGATTCAAAATCTTCTACAACAAGGCTTGCTTCTTTATCACGTAGATTAACTTTTCCTTTTAGTGCATAAACCTTTCCTGGTTCTATCTGTTCTGCGAATCTTGGCCAGCTGTCGAAAAATGCGATTGGAATTTCACCGTCATAATCCAGAAGCTTTCCGAAAGCCATATCTTTTCCGGTCTTTTTGGAAGTGATTTTTTTGAGTTCAGAAAGGAAACCTACTGTAGTAAACATTGTTCCGGCATTCTTTCTTTCATGCCAGTTTTTTATCTGATCTCTTTTAGCCTGTTCCATGAGTGCAATTGAGTTCAGATTTTTTGATTTGAGGCTGCACATTTCCCAAGCCTGCTTATAATCATCAAGCGGATTTCCAGAGACATAGATTCCGATACACTGCTTTTCCATTTCGAGCTTTTCAAGATTCGAAATATCTGGGAGTGGCTTGAGAGTAAAGGCTGGTGGCAATTCATCTGCAAAGTCATCAAAGAGGCTCTTCTGCCCACCTAAGGCTTCTTCTGCTTTATCTGTAGCATACTGATAAGCCTCCTGCAGATTTTCCAGAAGAGTTGGTCTGTTCACGCCAAAGCAGTCAAAGCCTCCTGTTTTTATAAGTACCTCAATTGCTTTTTTGTTCACCAGCTGCTTCTTTAATCCATTGATTTCTTCTTTGCACATTACAACGCGCTCAAGAAAATCCATAAAGCTTTTATATGGTCCGTTTTCTTCGCGTTCCTTTACAATAGCATTTGCCGCACTTTCTCCCATTCCTTTGATTCCTTCAAAACCAAAGACAATATGACCGTCAACAACATCAAACTTTGCATCAGAGCGATTTACATCCGGTGCATCAACAGGGATTCCAAGACGTCGTGCTTCTTCAATGTAAACCGGAAGTTTATCTGTAGAGGTGATCTCATTTGTAAGGTTTGCTGCCATGTATTCGGCCGGATAATTAGCTTTAAGCCATCCAGTTCTATATGCCAGGACTGAATATGCTGCAGCGTGTGATTTATTAAATCCATAGCCGGCAAAAGGCTCCATAATTCTGAAAATCTCGTCAGCGTGCTCTTTTTTAAAGCCTTGTTTTACAGCACCTTCCTCAAAAGTTATGAGCTGCTTTGCCATTTCCTCTTTAATCTTTTTTCCCATGGCACGGCGAAGCAAATCTGCTCCACCAAGTGAGTAACCGGCAATTCTCTGGGCTACCTGCATAACCTGTTCCTGATAAACCATTACTCCGTTTGTCTCTTTTAAGATTCCTTCAAGACAAGGATCTGGATACTTAACTGTACTTGGGTCCCATTTTCCTTTTACATATTGATCAATGAACTGCATTGGTCCCGGACGATATAGGGCATTTAAGGCTACAAGCTCTTCAATCCTCTGTGGTTTTGCATTACGCAGAATTTTCTGCATTCCTGGAGACTCGAACTGGAAAATAGCAACAGTATCACCACGAGTGAATAAATCAAAGGTCTTTTCATCAGTTTCACTAACCTGACTTGTAATAAAATCAGGTGCATCTGGAGCTTTGTGTTTGTTGATGATTTCTTCTGTGTAACGGATTAATGACAGTGTTTTCAGTCCAAGGTAATCGAACTTTACAAGTCCACAAGGTTCTATGATATCCATGGTATACTGAACGGCAAGCTTACCGGTTTCATTATCCTTATACACTGGGGCCCAGTTTGGAAGCTCGGTAAGACCAATTACCATTCCGGATGCGTGAAGAGAAACTCCTCTGATTACATTTTCAAGCTTTCTGGCAATACGGAATAATCGCTCGTATTGAGGATATTTTTGAACATCTGTGTAGGGAATCAGTTTCCCGTTATCTGGAGTTTCTTTTGTTGGAGGTGTAAGTGCCATATCCAGAGTAAACTTCGGATCATCTCCTGGTATGCAGTCTGTAAGTACCTTTACTTCTGGAAGCGGAATATCAAGAACACGGGCTACATCTTTAATTACCTGCTTAGCCTTTAAAGTCGCAAAAGTAACAATATGTCCAACGTTATCGTTTCCATACAAATCGCGGGTATGCTGAATAATCTCCTGGCGATAGTCGAAGTCCATATCAACGTCAAAATCTGGCATAGAAACTCGTTCTGGATTAAGAAATCGTTCAAAGATGAGCTTGTAGCGGATTGGGTCGATATCTGTGATTGTCATTGCGTATGCAACAATAGAACCTGCACCAGAACCTCGACCTGGACCAATCGGTATATAGTGCTTTGGACAGTTATTTACGTTATCCCAGGTTGATTTAGCCCAGTTGATAAATTCCCAAACTATTAAGAAGTAACCTGAAAAGCCCATTTGAAAGATGATACCAAGCTCGTATTCTGTTCTGTCTCGTATTTCCTGGGTAATAACGTCGTAGCGTTTTTTAAGGCCTTCCTCGACCAGATATCGAACATAATCATCCTGATCAAGCTTATAATCATCGCCATGTGTACAGAACTGGTCTGGCAGCTTAAAGCGTGGAAGACAATCCTTCAACTGCTGTGTCTTATACTGAGGAATTGTAACATCGCACATATTAGCGATTTTTGTTGTATTAGAGATTAGCTCAGGCATATCCGGGAATAGCATCCGCATTTCACTTTCGGATTTTAAGTACCACTCTGGTCTTCCATCACCCATTTTTCTACGATTAGGATCATCCAAAAGCTGCTGAAAGCCGATACAGCAAAGAGCATCCTGGGCTTCTGCATCTTCCTTGTAGCAGTAGTGAACATCATTTGTAACTACCATAGGGATATCAAGCTCACGGGCAAGCTTAATCATTTTTTCATTTGTATACTTCTGATCTGCTAATCCATGATCCTGAAGTTCAATATAGTAATGATCAGGACCAAAAAGATTTTTATACTTCAAGGCAAGCTCACGAGCTTCGTCATCCATATCATTAAGAAGCAGTTGAGGCAGCTCCCCCTGAATGCAGGCAGAAAGACAGATAATTCCTTTGTGGTATTTTTCGAGAAGTTCAAAATCAATTCGAGGCTTAGACCAGAATCCGTCTCGGTAGGCAAGAGATGACAGCCAGCACATGTTTTTGTAGCCGGTTACATTTTCACATAAAAGGATTAAATGGAAGTATTTCTTTTTACCGCTGCCATATGGAACTGGAGTCTGCTCAGTATGCTTTCCATATGCAACATAAAACTCTTCTCCAATAATTGGATTAATTCCATTAGCACGACAGATATGTTCAAAGTTCAATACACCGAACATATTACCGTGATCGGTCAAAGCCAGAGCAGGCATATTTAATTGCTTTGCACGAGCTATAATAGTATTTAGTTTTGAAGCACCATCTCTGATGGAATAGTCCGAGTGCACATGGAGATGAATGAATTCAGAAACAGGAGTTCCTTCTGGTGCCGTATCAAAGATTTTGATTTTTAACGCCATTTAATACCTCTGTATTCAAGATACGTTTAGTATAAATGGCAGGTCTATCATAGTATGATAATAGTCGAAAAAAGTTTTACAATATTTTCACTATCACTCCAACCACAGGGTAATACAAAAGCTTTGCAATAACTTTCTTACCAGCAGCAGTAAGAGCCTCTTCATAGCAATCTAACTGGCCCTTATATTTGCCTACGTAGTAATCGCTCTTTGTATCCAGCAGGTCTTCCTTCTTTCCTGGGAAAGTCTTGTAGTCTACGATAACACAGCCTGCATCAGTTTCCCAAACAAAGTCCATGCTTCCGGTTATTCTCTGGCCGTTTGTAAGCTGTTGCTTGAATGAAAGCTCATGATACTGTTTTGTTGCTGATCCATAGCTGGATGTCAGATATGAGGAAAGAGCCTCCCAGGATTTTTTGATTTCATCACTCTTTGTGAGATTACCTTCAAAACCATAGGCTTTGATTATAGCTTCAATTTCATTATCTGACTTGCTTTCTGCTACACAGAAAATGTCATGTATGCAGGTTCCTAAAGAAGCCGAATCAGCTTTGCCTGTTACTGTTATGGCAACGCCAGCATCAATCATTTCTGCCTTTACATCTCCGCCAGGTCTACTGCTTGGCTGTAGGTCGCGAGGTTCTGCATTTTTAGCTGGTTTTCCTGCGAGTTTTATGCCGAGATTTTCAACCTTACTGCCCTTGTATTCAATGTCTTCATCAGCATTTTCCAGTTTATTTGAGACTACCCCTACTCCAAATAAGTCGGAATTACCCTCCTGGAAATCCTGAGCAACAGTGTAGCCTAATTGAGTAAAAGTCAGCATAGGCATTGGTTTTCCACGTCTGCCATTAAGAACAATAATCAGCTGATCTCTAGGGCGAGTCATTGCAACATACATGAGTCGTTTTACTTCTTCCATATAGCCTTCAAGCAGAGTGCTATATCTATCTGAAGCTGCAATCGGATTCAGCCATTCATCTGGTAGGTTTGAATTACCAAAAAGATTTGGAAAAAGACTTATCTTAACTTCAGGAAATAAATGATCTTTAGTAGATTCTGAAACGCGAATAATTCTTGTTCCTAAGATGTTTCGTTTTATGAACTTATTTGGATTAAGTATATCTTTATCACAGCCTAGAAGAATTACAGTCTTCCATTCCAGACCTTTTGATTTATGATAAGTAAAGAACTGAACTCCCTCAGTAGAACCAGATACAGAAATATCGTGTTCTCCAAGATATGCAACAAAGCCCATGATAGAGCTTGGAAGATGCATCAATGCACAATGATCTTCATAAGCCTTACCAGCTTCAATGATTGCATGAAGAAGCTTTGAGATATCAACATTATCATTCAATTTCTTTGCAACATTGAACAAGTCTAATTCAATGATCAATGATTCAACCAAAGCAGATACAGACTGAAGCTTATATCGTTCTCTGTTTTCCAATAAGGCCTTAACCAAAGGTATATCTTCATAGAAAAGATTTTCCGGATTATCTATCATATTGTACTCAAGCTTATCATCTATGATTTGCTCAAGCTTGTAATTTTTTTCTGTAAGGAATGCTATCTGAGCCTTAGGTAATTCTGCGCTTTCATCAGCAACAAGCTGAAGCAAGGCTGATACCAATGAAACTGTATCTGCACCAGACTGTCCGCCTTCATCTATATAAACAGGAACATTTGCGTCTCTTAAATAATCAGCCAATTCAGCTAATTCATCATTAGATCTTGCGAGAACCGCAATATCCGAAGGATTTTCTCCCTTGTTTATAAGATCAATAATATTTGCAGTCAAAGCTGTAAATCTTGATTCTTTATTTGTTCCAGCAAGCCACCAGTAATTTACAGAACCAGATTCTTCATTTCTCTTAGGTTCAAGATGAATCTCTTCTTTATTCTCCTTTGAAAAACCTTTCTCAAAAACTGCATTTGTAAAATTCACAATTGCAGGGAGTGATCGCCAGCTATATCCCAGAATTTCTGTGCTGCAGCCATCAAGACCTTTTTTCTCATTTTCTTTTACAATATCCATTACTGCAGTAGTAAGAACTGTATCAGAACCGCGGAATCCATAAATAGCCTGTTTCTTATCGCCTACCCAGATACTGTGATCAACAATTTCTGAGAGCTTATCAAAAATCTTTACCTGAATAGGAGAACAATCCTGGAATTCATCGACGAAGACATATTTGTAGGTAGCCTTAATATCAGCAGCAACCTCATCTTTTTCAAGCAGTTGATAAAAGTATTCTTCCATATCTGCAAAGTCGATAAGATGATGTTCTGTCTTATACTCCTGATATTTAGCATTCCATTCTTCTGCCAGTCTGAACATTAATTCAACGTATTTATTTAGACTCTCACGGACTTCTTCTGAAGCATAAGGATTTGCAAGACTATCAGTGAATTCTGCTTTCAACTCAGCAAGCTCTCGCCATGGCAAATTCTTTACAAAGGCTCCAACTTCCATTGCATAACGGAAAGAAGACGGATTTTTGATTTTCATCAAACGTCTCTGAGTTTCAATACTTCTTCTTCTCGATAATTGATCATCAGAATCATCTGCATCATTTAATTTCTGAGCCTGGTCCAGAATATCTTCCAGTAAGTCAAAATTGACTTTAATATGATGGCCACCATGGACTAGACTTCTTGTCATTTCCTTGGAATATGCAATACTAGGTTTGAAATCCTTTATCTGATAATTTTTTGCATATTCCAGAATTTTAGATAAATCACCCTTCCAGAAGTCATAATTGATTTTCCTGCCTCTATCAACTTTGATATTAAATTCTTCTGCAAACTGGTTTAAGAAAGCGAGGTCTTCTTCATTGAGAAGATTTACAAGAGACTGATTTCTATAAAAATCCAGGTCCTCTTCTGCAATAGGATTGATTTTTGGACTCAAGCCAAGCTCATACCAATACTTGAGAATTAAAGATTCGGCTACACTATGAATTGTTCCCATGAGAGCCTGATCGAGACGGTCTGCTTCAGATACCATGCCGTTTTCATAAAGCATTGCCTTTGACTTTTCTTTGAATTCTGAGGCTGCAGCTTTAGTAAAGGTTGTGAGAATTACATTTTCTGGTTCGACTTCTTTCTTCTTGATTGCGTTTGTCAAAGCAAGAGTAAGAGAATAGGTTTTTCCACTGCCTGCGCTTGCGCTAATATATTTTACGTTCTTCATTTTCTGCTCTCCCTATTTTCTTCCCTTTATTACTGCAATTGGATTGTAAGGACCGGTCTTTGCATTGTCATAATAATCCATAGGCAGGAGACCAAGGTCATCTCTCTGTTGTTCATAAGTAATATCTTCTTTAGCCCAGCCGGCAGTTTCTTCCAGCTTTCCGGAAAGTATTTCCTCCTTCCTGTATTTATAGGAATTCTGAATTTCTTTAAGAAGATCCTTGCTTGCTCGTTCAGATTCAGTAAGAATGTGACTAAGATTTATTGCCCCCTTTAAATCTGATGTCGAAACAAATCTTGCAAGGGGCAGCAGATAATAAGCAGCTGCCTTTACCTTACGCTTTGTTTCCTGCTCAATAAGTTCCTTATATAAAGCAAGCTGTATAGATTTATTCTCTTTAAGCTTTTGAGAATGACGGTCCGACGTTGTCCACTTAAAATCAAAGATATATGGATTACCTTCAGGGTCTTCAAGCTGCATATCAATAAAGCCCTTTGTATCGAGCTCTCCAATGAAGCCATGTCTTATAACTTTGTCTGAATCCTTTTCTTGTTGATAACCAACTGATTTTTCGCAGGCAACAACATGAAGCTTGTTTTCTGAAATACCTTTTAACAAGCCTTCCAGACTTGCACTTAACTGCTTCTTGAATTGCTGAAGTTCAAGCTTGCTGTCTTTTGTCAGGAGAATTGCACCCTCAGATTGAACTGTATCTTCAAAAATCTCATCAAAATGCTTGTCTATCTGAGTACGAATATATGCTGGTGTACCGCTATCTTTTTCCTCTTTCTTTGGAGAAAATAAAAGCTGTATTACCTTATGAGCCACCTTACCCTTTGTGGTAGACAAATCGTTTAATTGATCTAAGGCATTAGATTTAAAAGCCACGTATGTATCTAATACATAATCAAGAGGATGTGGTATGAGGCTTTCAAGACTTGTAGAACTCTGATATTCCGACCAGTTATCCTTAATAAAATCAGTATTATTAAATTCAACAAACTCCTGATCGCTTTCCATGCGATTGTCGATTTTCTTGATTGCTTTAAAGAGAGCTGCATCGAGAGTCTTTTCTTTTACAAACGGCTTGAGCAAATTCTTTGAGAAATCATTCGGCTTTTTCTTATCTGCAAAATATTTTTCCAGCTGAATATAAACAGGACTCTTAGGGGCAGGTGTCGAACCGATTTTATCGATTGTTACCAGCACCAGCTTTTTCTTCGTTTTTGCAAAAGGAGTCAGCAAAAGCTTTCGTAGATAATCTCTTTCTTTAAGAGTATCCCAAAGTGAAAGAGATTCTTGAAAGGCTTCTTTTTCGATAGGAGACAGAAATGAATATGTCAGCTTGCCAGAATCTCCGCTCTGATAAAAATCACACCAGATCGTTTTATCAGCTTCATCACAGAAATCCGCATAAGAGTTGATAATATTCTTACATCCGGCCTGAGCTGAATACTGCTTCATTGAAACATTATTCAAAATAATTGAAGACATAGCCTCAATGCTTGAATAAGGAATTGCAGTTTCACCAATTTCTTCCAAAAGCAGCAGCAGTGTATCTGCCTGATTGATTACATAACCAAGTTGATCAACAGCTGCATCTCCATCCTTATTTAGTGCAATTTTCTGAGCACACCACTTACGAAGGTTTTGAACAAAATCTTTGATAGCTGCCACTTCAATATCAGTTTCTTCAAAATAAGGCTGATTTATATCCGGCAGAAACTTCTCAATCTTTTCTTTTAAATCTGGATATTCTTCAATTTGTTTATTGATGAAAGCTCGGCAACCATCATTGTAATACCCTCCGCTTTTGCAGATTTTCTCGGCAAGCTTCTTTCTAAAATAATCAGAAAGTGGGTTAATCGAAGTATTGAGCCATTCAACAATATTATAAAGGTTTAATGGCCTCTCAAACATAGTAAGACCGATTGCGAGCAATTCTGCAGTTTGAGGAATTCCAGATATTTCAGAACCACTGGTTTTCTTACCTTCTAGCTTCTGCCAGTTATCAAACTCTTTGTTATCGGCATTAATCCATACATCAAAATCTGAAGCGTCCAGCAGACTCAAATATTTTATAGCTTCGTCACGCTCTGCAAACTTCCATATTTCAAAGGATTCGTCATTAGAATCAAGCTTGATACCTTTTCCACCTTCCAAAATTGAAAGAACCTTGGAGATATTATTGCTTTCCAATTTCTTGTCATCAGCCTTAAAAGTAACTCCTCGTTCAATCAAAGCATTCAACAATCGTACCTCAGCCGGACTAAAATCTTCATAATAAGATGAGGTATGGATTTCCAGCTCTGGAAGTGTGCAGCCTCCTTCAACCTGGGCTATGAGCTCCAGCAATTCTTCGCCGGCAGACTTATCATCAAAGAACTCTTCTACACCAGACATCACCTTCATACGTTCTGTAGGAGCTGGTGAAGCTTTAGTCCAACCGGCTGCAGCTAAAGTATCACGCCATTCAAGACATTTTTTTGCTGTATTTAAGGAGTCAATCTTAAATGATTCTGCCAGAATATTTTTAGGATTTTTTGCCATGAACTTTTTCATAGCAGAATAGTAATCTACAAAACGAGTACCATATTCCTTAACCTCTGAACAGATTCCAGCATGCAGTCGGATAATTCCACAAAGACCTGCTGTATTTACAACTTTTGCATCAAACATAACCGGTGTCTTTTCAAAATTAACATAAGCATTTCCGGTAAAAGAAGGATTATAAAACAGTTTCATAGATTCAAACTCCTAACTTTATTATACCACACAAAGCTATCATTTTGTGATAGTTCTCGGATTTAATTGTCCTCTTTATAAGAAAACTTGCATGTAATCGGATAAAAATGCAATGGAAATGTTCCATAAGGGCCAGCTGTATTTTTTATCGTAATGAGTTCTGCATCCTGGTAATTAACACGATAATCATATAATCGATTTCTGTGAAGAAAGAGAATCTTATCAGCCTTATCTGCAATAATCATATTTTTTCTTAAATCCTGAATTGTTGGTTCTTCATTATTCTTTGTTGCTGGTAAATCCAAAGTCAAAATAATTGGTATGTGAAGATCCATAGCAAGTGTCTTAAACTCAGTCAATAATCTAGCAAGTCTGGTTCGATAATTTTCTGAATCGGCATCAATAATTTCCTGTATGTATTTAAACCCATCAATAAATAATAATTGGATGTGCTCCTCAAGAGCCATTTTTAGAACATTGTCTTTGAGATTTTTGAAGCTACAATTAGGTTCATCATAAAAATAGAGCGGAGCTTCAAAGAGCGCGTTAGCAGTTTTCTGAACTTTTTCTAGTTCTGCAATTCTCATCATTCCACTTCGAATCTTAGAAATAGGTACCTCAGAGTTAATCGCAAGTAATCGAATATCAATATCACGATCTATTGTACCAGGTGTTACAAGGCCTACAGGAATATTTTTATTTAATATAAAGTCACTGATTAAACTCAATATAAAACTGGATTTCCCTATATATGGTCTGGCTCCTAAGACTATAAGATCTTCTTTACAAAATTCTAACCAACAAATGCATGTTTCTATAACTTCGTCTTTAAACTTTCTTCGATATCGCCCTTCTATGAAATTTATAGTTTCGAACATTGTATCTTTTATACTTGAATATGTGTAATCTAACGAATCATTCCAATTAATTTCATCCTGTTTGTTTTCTATTTTCTCTGCCATTCTCAATCCTCAATTGAAATAATAAACAACAAGACTATCAAATGATGATATATAAATGAAAAAAGCAGATCAGATAATCATATTTTTAAAATGCCATTCTTTGTCACTCCCCATGCTGTAAAATAAATTGTCAACTTTTGGATTTTCGACAGTTATATTTATATTACTAGATTTTTCAAAAAACTGAGAAAATCTATCACTATTTGATAGAACTTTTGTATATACTTTGGAGCAAGGAGTTTTTCTCGTTGGAAGAAGCGTTCAAGCAGATTTCTGATATTCATTTTTCTCTTCACTCGGTCATTACCCGAAAATCTGAGACTTCGGATTTTGATCTTAAAGAATCTTTTTACAGATGGGTTTCTGGCAGAAGTGAACATGAAGATTATCGTGACATTGACTGGCTTGCATCTCCTGTTTCTAAAACTGATTTTCCTGATGACATAACTTGGGCCGATATTATTGATTATTCCGAAGGACTGCCTTGCAAAAAGTTGTCACTCAGTCAGACAGAAAATGATGAACGAAAGATCCTCCGCATGGATACCGCAGAGCTTCTCTTTGACCGCTTTCTTCACGAAGGACTTTCACCTGAAGAACGAGACTGGGTAGAACAAATCTGGAATCAGACCTTCAATAATTTCTCTCAGGTAGACTACGACAATTTCGATTACACACTGGAAGGCTTTTCCGGTAAATACGACGGCAAAAAGTTCACCCTTCATGATCAGCAGAAAAAAGGTTTTGCATTTCTCTGCAGCAAGGGGAACGGCTTACTTGCTTATGATGTTGGTGTCGGAAAAACTGCTACCGGAATCGCTGCCGTTATGTATCAGCTTCAGCATGGAAAATGCAGCCGGCCCCTCATCATAGTTCCAAAGGCTGTCTATTCAAAATGGGTGCATGATATTCAGGAACTTTTCCCGGACACCACTTTTAATAAACTTGAAAACCTGAACAAAGACATTATCGACTTCCTTCGCATGAACTCAGTCTTTGCAGACGAAAACGACAGCCTGCTTTTACCAACCAACTCTGTTTCAATTTGTACAGCCGAAGCAATCGAGAAAATCTATTTTTCAGAAGACAGTAACCAGCTCCTCGAAGAAAGCTTTGAGCATATCATCTCGAAGAAAAAACAGAAGGAATATTTTCAACCATCTGCAGAACTCTCAAACGAACAATTTGTATTCTTCGAAGAACTCGGAATAGACCTCCTGCTTGTAGATGAAGCACACAGATACAAGAACTTAATCAAAAAAGTTACCGGCTCTGGCTACTCAGAATTCTCCCGACTTGGGTATGGGGAACCTTCCAGTCGTGCCGTCAAAATGTTTGCAATCACCGAATACATCCACCGTCACAATAATGAGAAAAATGTATTCCTCTTGTCTGCGACACCCTTCACAAATTCGCCGATGGAAATCTACACTACCCTGCTCTTCACCGGCGGCAACGAAATCCGCTCTCTTGGCTACAAGAATATAAATGATTTCCTCAACGAGTTTGCAGAAATCAAAATTGAATGGACCGTAAACAACAAGAATGAAGTTGTCCGTAAAACTGTAATGAAAAACTTCCGCTCCCTCGATGCACTCCAGAGAATCATCCAGAATTACATAGATAAAGTAGATGCCGAAGATGCCCACATCAACCGGCCCCAGAAAGAAACCCACGTCATCAAAATCGAAATGACCACGCTGCAGAAGAAAATCTACGATTCACAAATAATCCGCCTTTCAGAAGCTACCGGCCTGGATGTAATTTTCTCCGCGATGAATACCATGCGTATGTGCCTCATTTCGCCGACGCTGGTAAAAGATAAAAGCATCAAGGTTCCCGACCTTTCTCAGTTTGTCCTGGCCTCTCCAAAAATGCTCCTGGTCTGCGACTGTGTCATCAACATCTATAAAGAAAAAACAGACTGCGGACAAATCATCTACCTGCCCCGCGGCGTCAAAGAGTTCGCTGCCGTTAAACAATATCTCATCAAAAAGCAAATACCCGAAGAAGCCATCGGCATGATGAACTCCGCAACCACTGAATCCCGCAAAGGAAAAATCACAAAGGCCTTTAACAATCCGGTCGATCCGCTGAAAATTCTGATTGGCTCCGAAACCATCAGTGAAGGTGTCGACCTAAACGGCAATTCACTTGTCCTCTATAACTGCATGCTCGGCTGGAATCCTACAGAGCCCGTGCAGGTTGAGGGCCGTCTCTGGCGACAGGGCAACCGGCAGAAAAAGGTTCACATCGTCTATCCGCTTATGTACAATTCCCTCGACTCCCTCATCTATCAAAAGCACGACGAAAAAGCCAGCCGTATCGACGCCATCTGGGAATATGTTAGAGTTCACTCATTTCAACCACGCCTAAGTCCAGTTAAAATCGCCACAAAT
>SAMEA3663277__coassemble_202_pt1 | contig 20258 bp, 19 predicted proteins | sample SAMEA3663277__metabat2_high_PE_016 | metagenome-assembled genome bin SAMEA3663277 (sample SAMEA3663277) | pig gut metagenome | biome: pig gut; feature: pig-associated habitat; material: faeces | place: China | collected 2013 | reverse complement strand
ACTCCTTAAAATATTAACAGGATGAACAAGATGTACACGATATTAAAGATAAATATCTTTTATTAATATCTTTATATCCTGTTTATCTTGTTTTTTATTTTTTAGAAGTTTACCTGTTTGATTACTTCTTTGAGACAGTCTGCACTGTGGCGGAGAGATTCAATTTCTGCATCTGTAAGAGGTGCTTCGATTCTTCCCTTAATTCCATTTCCTCCGATAACTGTTGGAATAGAAAGACATACATCTTTGATTCCATATTCGCCATCGAGCATTGTAGAAATTGTAAGAACTGAATCTGTATCGTAGTTTAAAGCTTCACAGAGAGTTGCTGTTGTAACACCGATTGCATAGTTTGTACACTTCTTTGCAGCAATGATAATTCCTCCAGACTTGCGGATGTAATCTTCAACATCATTTTTGTCGAAGTCTGGGAGTTTGTCTCCGCGGTAAGATTTAGCAAAATCATCAACAGGAATAGAACCAATGTTTGCAAGTGACCAAGGAACGAAAGATGAATCTCCGTGTTCACCAAATACATAACCGTGTACGTTTTCCTGTGCTACTTTGTAAGTTTCTGCAATGCGGGCACGGAAGCGGGCTGTATCAAGCATTGTACCTGTACCAAAAATACGGTTAGTAGGAATTCCAGAAGTTTTTACGAACTGATATGTAAGAATATCAACCGGATTAGCAATGATTACATAAAGGGCGTTAGGAGCTGCCTTTGTAATCTGAGGAATAACAGATTTAGTAATGTCTACGTTTGTCTGTGTAAGATCAAGACGAGACTGTCCTGGTTTACGGCCTACACCGGAAGTAAATACGACGATATCAGATCCTTTTGCATCTTCATAGTCTCCGTCGTGAACATAAACAGGACCAATAAATGGAGTTCCCTGGCGGATATCCATTGCTTCTCCCATTGCCTTTTCTTTAATGATGTCGATGATGACGATTTCTGAAGCAATCTGTTTCAGAGTAAGAGCATAGGCAACTGTTGAACCAACCTGTCCTGCACCGATGATAGTAATTTTTCTTGACATATTTCTGTCTCCTGCTAAATATATAATTCTATTATTGCAATATTTAATAAATCAGAACATAAATTATTATGCCTAATATATCATGATAATTATAATCTATTAATTGTTTTTTGTTAATAGTTTTAGAAGAGCGCTTCGGAGATTTTTGAAGATACAGCTTTATTGGCAGAGGCGTTCTAATCAATTTCATTAATTGCATTTCTTATGTTATTAAGTAAATCTTCGAGTGTGTCTGTAATCTTTTGTGCATTCTTTATTTGTCAATTGTGGCATTACGTTTTTTTTTAAGCCTTTTTCTGTTTTTTTTCTTTTAGTGTATTCCATTGACGGAAACGAAACTTTCTGCTGTACGCTTGAGTCCTCCTGGCGTAGAGTACTACAGTATGAATTCACTAAGGAAGAGCTGGGGGTTTTAGGGGGTAAGCAATTGCGTCCCCCTAGGAGAAGGGGTAGCGTAAGACACCGGTAGCAAGCGTTAGCTTGCGGAAGGAGGCTGGAGCGAGGGGGAGACTTCCCCCTTAATAAAAACATCACTATAATAGAAGACATGAATATAAATAATAACGCATCAAATGTAAAACGTGAGCTTCTTGTAAGAATTGCAAAGCTTCAGCTTGAGGGTGAATTAGACAGTCGTAAAATAAATAAAATTCCAACGGAGATGAGACCGGCAAATACTCAGTCAATTGGCTGCTGTATTTATCATGACCGTGAACTTTTGAGAATGAGACTTCTTGCCCGTATGGGGATTTCTGTTGAAAACTATAATGATTTGAATGATCTGGATGATTATGCAAGGGAGGCTCTGGAACGTGAAAGCCCGACATGGCCTATGATTACTGTTTTGCACGAGGCTTGTAATGGTTGTGTAAAACAGAACTTTATGGTTACTAATGCCTGTCAGGGATGCTTTGCACGACCATGTATGATGAACTGTCCTAAGAAAGCGATTCATATTGTTCACCATGCACATATTGATGCGGAAAAATGTATTCACTGCGGCTTATGTGAACAAAACTGTCCTTATCATGCAATTATTAAAATTACTGTACCTTGTGAGGCTGCCTGTCCGGTTGGTGCTATTTCTAAGGGTGAAGATGGTCATGAAGTTATAGATTTTCACAAATGTATTTACTGCGGTAAGTGTATGACTGAATGTCCTTTTGGTGCAATGATGGATAAGAGTCAGCTGGTGGATGTTATTAAGCATATTATGAAGGGAAGCCGTGTTAGTGTTATGTATGCACCATCGATAGCTTCGCAGTTTAAATGTTCGGCCGGACAGTTGGAAAGAGGATTTGAACAGTTAGGCTTTACTAATATTTATGAAGTTGCGGCAGGTGCTGATATTACGGCTGACCGGGAAGCGGCTGAGTTTACGGAAAGAATGAAACGTGGTGATAAGCTGATGACTACTTCCTGCTGTTCGGCTTATGTCAGGGCGGTACATATTCATGTTCCGGACCTTGACCCTTGTGTTTCAGAAACACGCAGCCCTATGCATTATGCGGCGGAGCTTGCTAAAAAAGATGATCCTGAATGTGTTACTGTTTTTGTGGGGCCTTGTCTTGCTAAACGTCGTGAAGGTTTTGATGATGAGTTTGTTGATTATGTAATTACGGCTGAGGAACTTTCTGCATTTTTTGAAGCTAAGGGTATTGTTGTTAGTAAGCTTGAAGCTGTTGAAAAGAAGGTTGTGCCAAGCGCCAGCGGACGAAACTTTGCTAGAACTGGAGGGGTTGCAGAAGCTGTACGCTGCAGGCTTTCTGATCCTTCGATTTTAAAGTTAGACGTGATTAACGGGCTTAATAAAGAAGGTATGAAAAAGCTTCGTTATTATGGTGATATACAGGCTGGTCTTATTGAGGCTAAAGAAGGCGATGGTAATCTGGTTGAAGTTATGAGCTGTGAAGGCGGCTGCATTGCTGGACCTTGTGTTGTGCAAAAAGTAAATCTGGCTAATGTTCAGCTTGATAAGTATGTGAAGGAAGGAAAGTGAAAAATGCGTTAGCGATTGGAGGGGCCGCGAAGCGGTACTGCGTAAGCAGTATGGAGCGGAAGCGGAACCCCGCAAAGCGCGACCGCTCGTAAAACGAGCGGTAACGTCCATAATATATTTATGAAAATTCCTGTTATCTGTACAACCTTATTAATTGAAAAATCTCCCCAGGCTTTGCCTTTAGGAGCGGCCTGTATTGCCACTGCGATTAAGCATGATTCGGAACTTAAAGATTTATGCGAGGTTTCATTAAAGGCATTTTGTCTGGAAGATAAAGATTTTCCGAAGGACAAAATAATTGCGGCTGATTATATTGCAGAAAAATTAATTGAAAAGGCCGGAAACTGTAAAGGGGCAATTTTTTGTTTTTCATGTTTTGTATGGAATGTTGGAATACTGGAGACGGCGGCAAAAATTTTAAGAGAAAAAGGTTTTGTCTGTATTGCTGGAGGACCAGAAATTACAGCGCATCCTTCTTTTTATAAAGGTTTTGATTATACAGTTAGTGGTGAAGGAGAAATATCTGTTCCTTTGCTTATAAAAAAAATTATTCAGTTGCAAAAAACAGATAAGATATTTATTTCTAAATCTCCAGAATTGGAATGTCTGACTTCTCCTTATCTTGATGGGATGATTAAACCTTCTGAATATGGGGGAGTTTTGTGGGAGCTTGCACGAGGCTGTCCATTTAAGTGTGCTTATTGTTATGAATCTAAAGGAGAAAAAACTGTAAGGCTTTTTCCGATGGAAAAAATAAAAGCTGAACTGGATCTTTTTGCAAAAAAGAAAGTTCCACAAGTTTTTGTGTTAGACCCGACTTACAATGTAAATAAAAAAAGAGCGATAGAACTTCTTCGGCTTATAGCTTCCAAAACCCCGGATACATTTTATTATTTTGAAGCCAGAGCTGAGTTTATAGATAGAGAACTGGCCAGAGAATTTACAAGGATTCCATGTGCATTACAGATAGGACTTCAAAGCGCGAATGAAGAAACATTGAAACTTGTGAATCGTCCCTTTGATAAAAAGAAATTTATTAGAGGACTTACTGTCTTGAATGAAGAGGGGGTAACTTTTGGTCTTGATTTAATCTATGGTTTGCCGGGAGAAAGCTTTGGATCTTTTAGAGAAGGAATTGACTTTGCAGTTTCAATGCTTCCTAATAATCTTGAAATTTTCTGTTTGTCTGTTTTACCTGGAACTGAACTTGCGGATATTGCAGATGCACTTGGCCTGGATTATAAAAAAGAACCTCCTTACCATGTTATAAAAACAAAACTCTTTTCTTGTGAAGATATGGAAAGAGCAAGAAAAATGGCTGCGTCATGTTCGTATTTTTATAATGCGGGGCGTGCTGTAAGCTGGTTTAATGCTGTATGTAGAGTATTAAAAATGAAGGCATCAAAAATCTTTGAAATATTTTACCAGAAAAATACTATGCTGTGTGAGAACGACTGTAATTGTGAATGTAATCATGCTGATATAGAAAAAGTTCAATTACATTTTTTGAAGGAAATTTTTAATGAACGAGGTATGATGAAATATATTCATGTAGTTGAAGATATTGTAAAATTTTATGGTGCTATTTCAAGAACTACTGATACTGGAAAAGGAGAAGTTGTTGTACTGAATTATAATGCAGAATATGTGGCTTCTGAATATGCAAGTGATATCAGGTGGTTTTACGAAAATATAAAGCCGCAGAAATGTAAAATACAGACTTTTATTAATCATGGAGTTGTTGATTTTAGATTAGTAAAAAATAATTATGTATAAGATTATTATGTGGATTAATCAAAGATAATAAGAAATAGAAATGTTTTATATTTTTTTACAATTTTTTTGTACAAATCTTGTTTTTATATATTGACGAAAATCATTCAATTCTATATATTAATTATATCACTTGCGGATGTCATATAACGGCTTATTATCTCAGCCTTCCAAGCTGATGACGAGGGTTCGACTCCCTTCATCCGCTCTAAAAAAAGCTCTCCTAATTGGAGAGCTTTTTTTATGCGTAAATGATTATGTTATAAGGATTTAGCGCATATGGAATACTTAATTTATATTTGAATGTGTCCTACCTTGCTGGGCCAGGCGCATGAACGTAACGGCATTTTTGGTGAATTTGGGATCGAATTTGATAAAAAATTTGATAACGGATTTGATAAACCGAATTGGGAAAAAATGCCGGCTTGTGGATATTCAAGGCCACAGGAGGTTTTTATGCGTCAGTTTTATCTTGGTAAGACTAGCTCTGGTTATTACAAGGCCTATTTTATTGACCCTGTAACTGGTATCCGCGATTACGGTAAGAGTACGGGCACGAAAGACAAGCTTGAAGCTGCGGTTATTGCAAACGAATGGCTTAAGAACGGTAAGCCTGTTGCCCACGCTAATTCCCGTAAATTAAAATCCGACGATTCTATTCTTGTTCCGACTTCCCTGAAAAGCTTTGTTGACCGCCTTTCTGAAAGTGACGCTAAGACTGTTGTAGCTATGCTTTCTGAAAAGTTTGGTTTTGATTCTCCTGTCCTTTCTCAAAAGCCTGCAGAACTTGGAAAACCTGTAGTTGAGGCTCTTGCTCTTGTTTCGTCTCCGGTGCAGGCTCCGGCTCCTACTCCTGCAGAAACTCCTAAGCCTAAAAAAGTTATTGTGATTAAAAAGACTGCTGACGGAAAAATGAAGCTTGTGAAGAACGAAAAACCGGCTCTTAAAGATGGCGCAAGTTTTGTGCCAAGCATTGGTTTGACACCTGACGGCAAGCATCTTCTTTGCGCTAATCTTGAGAGCTTCTGGGATTATGATAATTCTATGTTTATTAAAAGGCAGCTGGACCGCGGACATTCGCTTTCGAAAAAGTATGCCTTTTGCATGAAGGCTTTTGTGCGTAATTACTGGAGGCCTTATTTTGGCGATGAGATGTGCATCGAAGATTTGACAGTGCCGGAGCTGGATGACTTTTTGTTTTATCTTCATGACGTAAAAGAGCTTGCGAGTGAGACGATTAATAAAAATATAAACTGTGTAAACCGCTGTTTGAACTGGCTTGCTAAGCAGCAGAAAATTACTGTGAATCCGGTTGCCAGTGTTGAACGCTTTAAGGTGGATGCGGATGAACGCGATATTCCGACTGAGACTGAGATTCGAAGGCTGCTTGCTTTGGACTGGGAAAACAATACTGCAAAGCTTGCCTTTAAGGTTGCGGCTTTCTACGGCCTTCGTGCCGGTGAGATTAGCGGACTACGTGTCTGCGATATTGATGTGGTTGGGGATATGCTTCATGTTCGACACAGCTTTAGTGAGATGGACGGCTTGAAGACAACGAAAAACAAAGAGGTTCGTGATTTACCGATTGAGCATTCTATTGCCTTACAGCTTATGAACCAGGCAAGAAGGAATCCTGAATTTGGGGATTTGAGTTATGTCTTCTGGTCTGTGAAGAATCATAAAACGCCGATTACTCCGGGCTATTACGGCGACTGTTTTTATAAGGCTCTGGAAGAAATTGGAGTCAGCGAGCTGGTCCGCAAGGAAAGAAACATTGTATTCCACAGTCTGCGACACTTCTGTTGTACGATGTTGAAGCAGAAGGCTGACAAGGAAATTGTAATGCAGATTATGGGCCATAAGTCCTTTACTATGACTGACCACTACTCTGATCATGAGACTCAGGAGAAGTTTGAAAATATGCGTACAGTTATTTCGAGTGCCTGGGAAAAGTATCTTACGGCCTAATTGTTTTCAAAATGCAAACGGATTGTTTTATAGCGTGGGCAAAATGTAAGCACTAATTGGCACTTTGCAAACGGGGTTTAGATTTAAGATAGAGCCATAGCAGATTAAGTTCTGCTGTGGCTTTTTTTATTTATCTCGTTTTAGGAGTGAAAGAAATGGCAGAAGAAAATAACTTGGATTTACTTTCGTTTAAGCAGGCTTGTGAGTATCTGGGCTTTAGCCGGACTTTTATGTACAAGCTCTGCAGGGAGAAAAAGATTCCGCATGTGAAGCTTGGGCGTCGTTTGATTTTCAGAAAGGCGGATTTATTTTACTGGCTTGGAAATCAGGTTTGTGAGGTGGAAGCATGAATGTACCGCTTTCTAAGATTCTTGAAGAATCGAATGACTACTGCAGACGTATTGCCGCGGAAGAAAAGTATGGCGAGATTATCGTCAGGATAACGCTGAATGACGGATGCCCTGTGAAGCTTGAAAAAAGCTTCTGCGAGCATATTACAAGACGGAATGTTAACCGCTACGTCGTACATAAATAACCATCAGGAAAAAGGAGGTGTTCAGGTGGGAGATAAGGACACTGTTTCGACATCCGCAAACTTAAACAGTGAACTTAATTCAAAAGTGGCAGAGCCGGAAAAGTCCTGGGAGAAAAAATTAATCGATGAGTCTCCCAAGGCTTTTAAGGCTTTCTGTCTTTTTCGTGCTATGGGCTATAAGCGAAGCATTAAAGCCTGTATGGAGATGCACGGGATTGAGCCGAAGAAGTACGGCTCTTGGGCACGTTACGCAAGGCTCTATCACTGGAATGAGCGTGCTGCAGAATATGATGCCTATATTGCAAAAGAGACTGAAAGAGAATTACTGGCGGAACGTATTGAACGCAAAAGACGTCAGATGGAAATGCTGAACGGGTTTGACGAACTTGTTGGAAAACGGCTTAAGACTCTGGATCCGGAAAAGCTTGATGCAGACGGAGCTATGGATTTGCTTGAACGTTCTGCAAAACTTGATTCGTTCATTACAGGAGCGGACAAGGAAAACTCAAAGCCTGTTCAGGGGGAACTGGCTATTACTTTTGCAGATTCCTTTAAGGATTTATGAGAGAAGTTTTTAAGCCGACGGCTGTACAGAAAAAGGCCTTGAAGCTGCTTAGTTCTTCTGCGAAGCATGTTCTGCTTTTTGGCGGTTCGCGTTCAGGAAAAACTACAGTGCTTGTTATGGCGATTATTTTTCGTGCGTGCCGTTACCCGGGAAGCAGACATTTAATCTGCCGCTTTCGTGCAAAGGATGCTAGAAGCTCTGTTTTGCACGAGACTCTTCTTCCCTGGCTTAATAAGACGATTGGAGCATCCAACTACAAGGCTAATGTACACGACGGACTTATTACGCTTTGGAACGGAAGCGAGATTTGGATTGGCGGACTTGGGGACAAAGAACAGGTAGACCGCATTCTCGGTCATGAGTATGTGACTATCTACTTTAACGAAGTAAGCCAGATTTCTTATTCTGCAATTACTACAGCTTATTCGCGTTTGGCGATGAAGGTTGAAGGCTGTAAGAATAAGTTTTTTTATGATTGTAACCCGTGTTCGCCAATGCACTGGGCTTACAAGGTGTTCATTCGAAAGATTGAACCGAGAACGGATGAGAAATTAAATAAGCCGGAGCTTTACGCAAGTGAAGTTCTGAACCCGATTGATAACGCTGAAAATCTTGATGAGGATTACATCAGCGACATCCTTGATAATATGCCGGAAAAACAGCGGGCCCGTTTCCGTGACGGTCTTTGGGTAAAACCTGAAGGCTCTGTTTACGAGAAGTTTGAAGAGTCAATGATTCTAACTCGGGACCAGCTGCCTGAAGAGTTTGACCGTTTTACAGGCGGTCAGGATTTTGGACTTCACATTGCGGCAGTTAAGGTTGGCTGGGTTGGAGAAACTGTTTATGTGGTCGCAGATTTTGGTGGCTTTAACATTACGACCAAAACTTCGGTCGAACAGCAGCAGGCTAAGAACTGGTATGACGACTGCTTTGTTACTTACTGCGACCCGGCCGGAGGTGAAAGAATTCAGGAAGTGCCTGGAGGTGTGAAAGCAAACAACTCTGTTGATGCAGGGATTGATTACATAATTGCAAAGATTGAGCGCGGTCAGTTTTTTGTATGCAAGGACTGTACCGGTGTTCTTGGTGAAATATGGGATTATTCTCGTGATGAGAATAATCAGATTGTAAAGGTAAATGACCACTACATGGACGCTATGCGCTATGCCATTTTCAGCGCGGCGACTTCGGGGGTCGTTTTAGGTTGAGGTAATACCGATAATTTATATGGGACTTTTTAAAAAGAGGAACCAGCAAGAAAAAAAGTTACGAAGCTTTTCTGAGATAAATAATGAAACGGTTGCAGATGACTTTTCGGTGAGAGATAAAAAGACCTGCACGGATCCTTATTTACAGCACGCCTGGGTATCGGTATGTATTGATATTTTGACTCGTAACGTAGCGCGTGCTGAATTTGAAATTAAGAAAAACGGCAAGATAGAAAGTGATTCAAAACTGGCTAAGCTCTTTATGTACCCGAATAAAAGCATGTGCAGGTTTGATCTTTGGAAACAAACCTGCGCCTGGTGGAGCCTCGATGGTGAGGCTTTCTGGTGGTTCGGCGAGGACTACTGCTGCGGCATTCCTTTGGAGATTTACATCTTAAATCCGCGGAATATGCAGCACGTTGTTGAAGGCGGAAAGATTACCAAGTGGGTTTATACAGACGGAGCTACAGGCAAGCCTCTCATAATTCTTCCTGATGAAATAATCCACTTTAAGGACTGGAATCCGTGGAATGAATACCGCGGTGTAAGTCCCTTGGTAAGCTTGGGTCTTGAAGTCGAACAAGATTTGCTCGCCGCCAAGCAGAATTCAGGACTTTTAAAAGAAGGTGGGGTTCCAAAGGGACTTTTAAAAACAGACCAGATTCTCACTGAGACAGAAGCAGAAATCCTTGCTCGTACCTGGGACTCAAAATACGGCCACGGGATGAAGAACCGCGTGGCTGTACTGGGTAAAGGTACAGAATACCAGCCTCTTACGTTCAGCCCCGACGTTCTGAAACTTTACGATATGAAGAAGTGGAACCTGTATACACTTCTTGCGAAATTCGGCATCCCGCCGAGAGTTGCCAATATTCAGGATTCCAAAAGTTCATTGAGCGGCACCGATACAGATTCCCAGCACCGGGCGTTCTGGAACTTTACGCTTATTCCACTGCTCAAAAACTTTGAGCAGATTCTGGAAGTTCAGTTCTTTCGCCGGTTCAATCTTTTACAGACCGGGGAATTCAACCTTAACAATATCCCGGAACTGCAGGAATCTGAGGATGCCCAGAGCAACCGGGATATTGCAGAAATCAATGCCGGACTTAAAACAATTAATGATGTTTTGAGAGCACGGGGACAAAAGGAAAAGCCCTGGGGTGACAGCTGGTGGAAGCCCAATACAATTTCGGCTTTTGATTCTGATGACAATAAAAATTGTGAGGACAAAAACTAATATGAAATTGTTTTTTGCTACTTCTAATTATGTGGTTAAGGGAACTGTAAAAGAATACTTAAAGCAGAAGCTTCCGCAGGTGCAGACCTTTGATGTCTTGAAGGACGATGACTTTAAGTATCATCTTGGCTCTGACAGTGACTGTGTGATTCTGGTTGAAAAGTTTTTCTTAGGTCTTTGTATTCAAGAAAAGATGACCAGTCTTAAGGGAATAAATGACAAGCTGCGTTTTGTCTTTTTTGAGACTGGAGAAAGCTGCTCGGATTTCTTTGGGCTTAGAGTTCATAAGCTTGGAGCTTCGGGCTTTATCTGTAATGCAGAATCAAGCGAGACACTGCTGCCTGCTCTGCAGAAAATATTCAGCGGAAACTCTGCTTACCCTCAGACTGTTCTTGATGACATTAAAAACGGCCTGCATCTGACCCGGGCTGTCGGCGAGCTAACTGACACAGAGTTTGATGTAGCGGTTGCTCTTGCCAAGGGAAAAACTGTTAAAGAAATTGCCTATGAGATGAACGTAACTGACAGCTCGGTTCGCTCTTACATCCACTACCTGAGATTAAAGATTGGTTATCAAAACCCTGCAGATTATGCAGAGGTTTACAGACAGATGCTTGATAGAAATATGGGAGGCTGGAATGGTAGTCAAGATTGACGGCGTTGAAAACAAGGACTTTGGAAAAGACAAAAATCTTTTCTTGAAGTTCCTTAAAGAGAATACGAGCTCTGGAAAAGTAAGTGCCCAGGTAGAAGTATTCAAGGCTGTGGATGTGCAGAAGGATTCTTTTCACTGGGTAATGAGTACCTTTGACACGGACCGCGACTTTGAAAAAGTGGATCCTTGCGGCTGGGATTTGAAAAACTATCTTTCAAACCCTGTGGTGCTCTGGAGTCACGACTATTCAATTCCGCCTATTGGAATTGCTCAGAATGTGACAGCTGACAAAACGCTTGAAGGCGACATTCTTTTTAATGCCAAAGACTTTGATGAGTTTGGCTGGAGCATTGGAGAGCGTGTAAAGGCCGGAGTGCTTCGCTGCGGCTCTGTGGGATTCCGTGTTGATGAGCTTGAGTTTTTAGAAGCCAAGGACCGCGACTGTGATTTGATTTACAGGAAGCAGGAGCTTCTGGAATTTTCTATCTGCAGTGTGCCGGCAAATCCCTTTGCCCTTCACGTACCGCAGAAGAAGCTTGAGATAACGAATGTGATTCAGGATGAAGAGCTTTCGTTTTTTGAAAAGGTTTGTTCGGGTCTAAGGACCAGAGCATAGATTAAAAATAAAACAGAGCTGCAAGCAATTGGAACCTGACTGCAGCCCTGTTATTTAAGTTACCTTAAGGAGGATACCTTGAACGAAGTAATTGTATCTTTGCAGCAGAAACTTGGCAATATGAAAAGCTTGGTTCCAACTGAAGCTGCAACACCGGAACAGATTTCAAAATACTTTAATGAGACAGAAGAGCTCATTGATGGAATTTTGAAAATGGCAGACAGTCAGCAGACTGCCTCTACTACAGAGCTCGAAGGAATCAGAGAATCAGTAAAGGAGCTTCGTAACCTTCTCAAAAAGACTGATTCAGAAATGAAGCCTTTGACTTACCGCGACGTCTGCTACAATGTTGGTAAAGGCCTTGTTGCCGCCTGGAACAAGGATGCCGAAACACTCGGAGCTTTGAAGTTCTGTCCAAACATCAGAGCTGAAAAATGGAACAATCCGAAAGACTTTAAGTGGGAAGCTGGCAAAGGCTTTGTGCCACAGAAAGCCGTACTCGGTGAGCCAATCGGAAACCTGGCAAACAACGACCAGTATCTTATCAACCCGATTTACGAAGAGACCATCATGCAGGAAGCTGCAAAGCAGTCTGTAATGATGAATCTTGTAACCCATCGTCCTATGAACGGACCTTCAATCTTCATCCCAGAGCGTGACCGCGGCGGAATTGAATTGAAGTGGCTGACTTCTTACGGACAGAAAATCGACGCTACAAAATCAAACATGCCTACACGCACAGAGCTTAAGGCTTACACACTTGCAGGCTATGTTCCATTCTTTGACGAGTTCGGTGAAGATGTTTTTGTAGACCTTGGAAAGATGTTCCTGGAAGACTTTACAGAAGCCTACGGCCAGGAGTTTGACCGCCAGTGTCTTATCGCAGATGATGACCCTTTCACAGGGGCTATCAATATGGAACATGCAGAAGTTTGCAGAATCGAAAGCACCGACGAAAGCAAGCTTACTTACCTTGACTTTAGAGCTGCCGAGCTCAAGGATGAACCGGAAGAAAGAAAGTATTGCAAGTGGTTCTTGAACGAAACAGTTTTGAATCATATCGCAAATATTCAGGACGACAACCATAACCCAATCTGGAGAAAGCCAGGTGACGGAATGCCTGGAAGAATCGACGGCTACGACGTAGTTGAATCAAGACTGATGCCGCAACTTGCCGACCTCGAAGCTGACAAGGTAATTGCCATCTTTATGAACCCAAAGAGAATCATCCACGGAAACCGCAAGGGAATAGAAATCAAGCGTTTTGACGAAACAACCGAAGGTCTGGAGTACGGCGAGCTCTTTATGCGTTTCCGTAAGCGCGACGGCTTCCTCGTGACAAGACCTAAGAAGAATATGGTTCTCTTAAAAACCGCAGAAGAATAAGTTACCGCAGACAGCGTGACTTATACCTAACAATTCCAAAAGCCAATTGAAATATTGGCCTTTGGAAAGCGGGGGCGAAAAAACTAAAAACCGAAGTGAAGGCAAATGCAAGGCTTGGAGCGCAGCGACAACCTGCAGGGCTTGGCCTTGTATTTGACTGAACGAAGGTTATACTTTCGTGAGCCTCGCTTTCCCAGGAGCGACTATGTCCCCATTCCCATTTGAAGAACTCCAGAAAATCCTTGAATTAAAAGATACAGAGCTTGAAATAGACGAGCTCTTGTTTACGTCTACTATTTTCTACATAGAAAAAATACTTGGCTATCCGCTTGAAGATCATAATTACAATGAGCTTCAGACAGTGAGAGACTGCAAGGTGTATACAAATCAAGACAACATAACAGAAATGGTGAACATTATTGATATGAATACCAAGCTGAGAGTACCCCATTGTGTAATAGACGGAAGGACAATCTTTTTATTAGACACAAAGCTTGAAGGTCACGTTTTATTCTTAAATTACAATGCAGGCTTTTTACAATCAACAATGCCGGCAGATTTGAAGGAAGCTATAATCAAGCTCTTTTTGCTTAAGAAAAAAGAGTTTATAAAGCAGCAGAACCATGAAGAAGACTGTTCTTTTGAAATCCCAAAAGACATACAAAACACCTTTGATATTTACAGAAGGAAGACTTGGTAATGAGAGACTTTTTGACAATGTATGAAAGACTTGAAGAGCTGCTACTTAATAAGCTACCGGAATATATTACTCAGTGGAATAAGGAAAACTCAGACTTATTTAAGTTTGAGTTAAAGCCCTTTACTAATCAATGTATGAATCCTGGAATTGAAAAGTTTCCTTATTTTGCCTTAACCTTCATTGAAAAGGAACAAGGAAAAAAAGATAGAATTATTGATACCATAAACTATAAGTTCAACTTTGAGTTTTTCTATGAAAAGGATAATATCCCGGCATATGAAAAGACAATCTGTTACCAGCAGATAATCTGCGAAATGTTGCATGAAGATGACTTTGAATACTGGCTTAACTTTGAAGTGCCAAAGCTGACGCAGAAGAAGTTTGAGCTGCTGGTGCATGTAGAATGGTAATTTTTTAAGTCTATATACATCAAAAAAAATGATGATTTTTTCTCGATTTTGATGTATAATTGGTAAGTTATTAAAGAATTCAAAAAAATCAAAAAAGGAAAAATATAGTGTCATTATTTGGCACTGTAGCAGTGATATAATATCTTAAAAATATCACTCAAGTGGTGGGGAAAATAAAGTGGAACATGTGCTTAATTGCATAGACCTATTCTGCGGATGTGGCGGATTATCTCTAGGTTTTGAAAAAGCAGGTATTAATGTACTCGTTGGTATTGATGCCTGGCAAGATGCAATTACAACATTTAACTATAATCATAAAAATTCAAAAGGCATTTGTGCTGACTTATCCACTCTTGAACCAAGTGAAATTAAAAAAGAATTAAATGGGAAATCTGTTGATTTAATCATAGGTGGTCCACCTTGTCAGGGCTTCTCTGTTGCTGGAAAACGTATTGTAGATGATGTACGAAATAAGCTTTATAAAAACTTTGTTCGTTTTGTTGAATACTACAAGCCAAAAGCATTTATGATGGAAAATGTTCCTAACATTCTTTCTATTGGTGGTGGAATTGTTAGAGATTCAATTGTTAAGGATTTCTCTGATTTAGGTTATAAAGTTGTTTATCAGGTTTTGACTGCAAGTAATTACGGAACTCCACAAAATAGAAAACGTGCTGTATTCGTAGGTTTTAAGAATGGATTTGAATTTAAATTCCCTGAAAGAACAGTCGAAAAATTAATTACATCTTCTGAAGCTCTTTCTGATTTACCAGAAAACTCGTTAGAAGATGGAACAGCTTATCCTATTCCTTCGAATTGTGATTATCAAAAATTAATGCGTTGTAATTCAGATAAAGTTTATAATCATCAGATCACAGAACATAGTGAACGGACAAAAGAAATTATAGCTTTAGTTCCTGATGGTGGAAACTATAAAAACTTACCAGAAGAATTACAGCAGACTAGAAAAGTACATATTGCATGGACTAGATTAAATAGTCAAAAACCAAGCTTTACAATTGATACAGGACATAGACATCATTTCCATTATAAATGGAATAGAATACCTACAGTTCGAGAAAGTGCCAGAATACAATCGTTCCCGGATGATTTTATTTTTCTAGGAACAAAAACAAGTCAATATAAACAAGTTGGAAATGCAGTGCCGCCATTAATGGCTGAAGCTATAGCAAAAAAAATTAAGGAGAGTCTTAATGTATAAAGTTCCCGACGAATATTATTTTAGAATTCATCATGTAAGACCTCGTTTTAAAGATGATGTAGAAAATGTTCTTTTCTATATGGCTCATTGTTGTTCTACACTTAAAGAATTACCGTTTAATGAATACAAAGAAAAATTGAATACTATGATTCAGCTTTATCCTGAAAATGCAGGTAAAACTGAAAAAACAATTAATAATTGGCGTACAGAAATTGCTGCATTATTTGGATTCTACATTGAAGATAAAAATACTCAGAAAACTGAAACTGGAGAAATGGCTTATTTCCTTGATAAGGAACAGGATTTAGTACAGTTCTTTAAGTTTTATCTTTTCAAGTTTCAATATCCAGGTGGTCATCTAAAATCTGACAGAATTAAAGAGTTTATAGATGCAGGAATAAAATTTAAACCTGCTCATTATATTCTTAAAATGCTTTATGAAGCAGAACAGAAAAATGGAAAGCCTCTTGGAATTACAAAGGAAGAAGCAACCCATTGTATTTTTAATGATTTAAGAGTTACTCGTGATTATCGTGATGTAAACGAGGTTGCTGATTTAATACTTACAAACAGAAAGAATAAAGTTGAATATGAGCATGGCGGAGACATAACTAGATACGCCGGAGATATTCTTGATTACATGGTACATGCAAACCTTTTGGACGAACGACATGGATATTTCTATTTGAACCATACCGAAATGGAATCTATTATGGTTTTCATTAACGAGATCAATTATTTTGATGGTTATGATAGATTCTATGGTAAGTCGATTAATGTTTCTGATTTAGCAGAAATAGAAACTGAATGGTTTACATATGTAAATAAAGAACTTCATGCAGAACTCTTTAAGACAGATCTTACTTCATACTTCACTGAAAAATCTGATGACGAAGAAGATCTTTATAAGACTGCTGTTGATGACAAGATTAAAGAAATACTTGAAGGAATCGGTTCAACAAAAGATATTGGCGACCTTGGAGAAAACCTTGTAATCGGCCATGAAAAAGTTAGACTTGTGAACCTTGGTCGAGAAGATTTGATTCACCTTATCAAGAAAATACCTACTGCACTTGCTGTTGGTTATGACATTCAAAGTGTAGAAGAAGATCAGCGAAAACGTTACATTGAAGTTAAGACTACAATTAGTAATAGACCTTTGAAGTTCTTCGGATTCCATCTTACTAGAAATGAATGGGATTCCGCTCAAACATTAAATGACAGATATTTTGTATATCGTCTGATGATTAACCGAAGTCAAAAAGTAATTTATATACTACAGAATCCAGTTCAGTTGTATAAACAGGATAAACTTGAAATGAGAATTACAGACGGAGCTGAGATTAGTTTCAAAGAAGATGTCGCTGAAAAAACGGAGTTAATGATATGGAAAAATTAAAAGTTGCTTCACTTTTTTGTGGTTGTGGTGGTACAGATGTTGGACTACTCGGAAATTTTGATTTTCTCGGAAAGCATTATGCATCTAATAACATGGAAATTGTTTATGCAAATGATATTGATGATAATGCTTGCAGAATCTTTGAAGAGAACTTTGGTATTAAACCGGATAACCGTGATATAAGACAGATTAACTCCAATGAACTTCCTGATTTTGATATTTTAACAGGTGGTTTTCCATGTCAGTCTTTTTCAATTATTGCTCAGAATCCAAAACGCCTTGGTGTAAAAGATGACCGTGGTAAACTTTTCTTTGAAATGTGCAGAGTTTTACGCGACAAGCAGCCTAAATGTTTTATCGCAGAAAATGTAAAAGGATTACTTACTGCAAATCAGAAAAGCGCATTTCCATTAATTATGGAAGAGTTTAAGAACAGTGGTTATGATGTAAAACATATGGTTTTGAATTCTGCTAATTATGGTGTTCCTCAAAAAAGAGAACGTGTAATTATTGTAGGTTTTAGAAAAGATTTAAAAATTGATTTTACATTTCCAAATCAAGTAATTACCGATGAAGATTTATTTGAACCTCTTAAAAAAGTTATCGAAAATACTGTTGATGAAAAATATTATTTTTCAGATAGAGCTGTAGAAGGAATGATGAAAAAAAGAGAAAAAATGAATAAAGGCCGTGCACAGGATATTGAAAAACCATGCAATACTGTAGGCGCACATCTGGCAAAAGTTTCTCTTAATAGCACTGATCCTGTTTTAATGCTTGAAAATAGATATAGAAGATTCACTCCTAGAGAAGTTGCAAGAATACAATCTTTCCCTGAGAAATTTGAATTAGTTGGTAGTGAATCAGCCCAATATAGAGCTTTGGGGAATGCCATACCTCCTGTAATGATTTGGTATGTGGCTAATAAAGTTCAATCAATGCTTTCTAGCAAATAACTATTTGTACGTAGGAAATTATAAATGTATCTTTCAGAACTGAAATTATGGAACTTTAGAAAATATGGTAATAATTCTTCATTTGATATTTCAAAACCTAATCTCATTCTGAAATTTAACAAAGGAATTAATGTACTTGTTGGAGAAAATGATTCTGGTAAAACAGCAATAATAGATGCAATTAAACTTGTATTAAAAACACAAGATTATGAATGGGTTCGTGTAACTGAAAAAGATTTTTTTAATAATAGTAATCGTTTCCGTATTGAATTACAATTTGATGATTTATCTGATGACGAAGCAAAAAACTTTATAGAATGGTTATGTTATAAAACAATTAAAGATGAACAAAATCAAGATAAAGCAGTTGTTTATCTAAGATTAATTTACGATATTACAAGAAACGAAGAAAAAATATTTCCTAGTGATGTATGTGCTGGGGCTGACGAAAAAGGATATCCACTAACTGCCGAAGCAAAAGAATATTTAAAAACTACCTACTTAAAACCTCTACGGGATGCTGAAGCCGAATTAACTCCAGGACGGTATTCACGTTTATCAAATATATTGTTTTCCAGTGATACTTTTAAGAAAGGTAATAGAGAAAATTCTTTAACAAAAAAAATTGATGAATTTAATGAGTTTGTTAATGATTTCTTTGAAAAATCAGAAAATGAAGGAAATGAAATAAAAGTGATCATAGATGAATTTTTAAATTCATTTATTGAAAACAGTAATAAATCAGATTTTACATTTTCTCAAAAAGATTTAAGAAATATTCTTTCCAAAATTGAATTAGGACTAAAAGATATTATAAACCCAGGGCTTGGAAGCCTAAATCGTTTATATATGGCAACAGAATTATTGAACTTAAAGCGTAATTCCTGGAATGGTGTAAAATTATGTCTAGTTGAAGAACTTGAAGCACATTTACATCCTCAAGCTCAAATGAAAGTTATTAATAAATTATTGCAATGTAGTGAAAACGATAATATACAATTTATTCTTACATCACATAGTCCTAATTTAACATCAAAATTACCTATAGAGAATCTAATTTATTGTCATAAAGAATCTTGTTATCCTATGGGGAAAAAATTTACAAATTTAGATGAAGATGATTATAAATATTTACAGAAATTTCTTGATGTAACAAAATCAAATTTATTTTTTGCAAAAGGATTAATTTTTGTTGAAGGATGGTCTGAAGAAATTTTCTTACCTTCGTTTGCAAAAGTTTTGAAAAATAATGGAATCATAACTAAGGATCTAACAGAATCTGGAGTTTCTATTATTAATGTTGGAAATTTAGCATTCCTTCGTTATGCAAAAATTTTTCAGAGAAAAGATAATACAGTAATTGATCTCCCTATATCTATTATTACTGATTCTGATGTAAGTAAGTATCAAAAAGATAAAGATTCAAATCAAATCTATGAATTAAATGAAAAAGAAATAGCTCAAAAATTAAATGACAAAACTAAAGAATTAAAAGATACATATGATTATAAAAATTCAATGAAAGTTTTTATTGCTAGAGATTGGACCTTTGAGTTTGCGTTATATAAATCACAAATATTTAATACCAAACTTCAAGAAGTTATAAAAGAAATACATTCTAAAACCGAATTTGATAATTTCGAAAAAGCCTTAGCAAGCAAATTGATAAATCAAAGCTTAAAAAAAACAGAAATTGCTTATAGACTTTCATCATGTCTTGAAAAAATAAATTTCACAAAAGATAAAATAGAGGCTGATACTTCTATTCAATATTTAGTTGAGGCTATAAAATTTGTATGCAAATAGAAATTACAGACAACGAAATAGAAGAAACAGAAAAACTCTTACTTCCTAATGACTTATTATTTGATAAAGAAAGACGGGATTTTATAAAAAACTTAACAACTTTGGATTTACAAGCTGTACCAGGAAGCGGAAAGACTACTGCATTATTATCTAAATTAATCATTCTTGGAAACAAATTACCTTTAGATGATGGAGCAGGAATTTTAGTAATTTCACATACTAATGCGGCAGTTGATGAGATAAAAAATAGAATAGGTTTGTTTGCACCAAAGCTTTTTGAATACCCAAATTTTATTGGTACTGTTCAAAGTTTTGTAGATACATTTTTGGCAATACCATTTTATACGAATGAATACAAACATCGACCATATAGAATTGATGATGACATCTATTATGAAAGATGTGAAAAAGTAGTTAATTCTTATAATCCTTTGTCAGGTTGGCTGAATAATCAAAGAAATCCTGTAAATGTTTTATTTTCTTTAGAATTATCACCACAAAGGAATTTGTCGTATGTAAATGGTTTAAAAGACAGGACAAAACCAACATTCCAAAGTCTTGAAAGATTTAAATTAAATACATTAAATGATGGGATTTTGAAGTATTCTGAAGCAATTGTTTTAGCAACTGAATTTATAAATACATATCCATTCATTACAAATATTTTGAAAAAAAGATTTCGATTTGTTTTTATTGATGAAATGCAGGATATCGAAGAAGAAAAATAAACTGCGCTATTTAGTCAACACAAAATTTTTACAGGTTTAAGGTGTAAAAATT
>SAMEA3663277__coassemble_199_pt1 | contig 20400 bp, 20 predicted proteins | sample SAMEA3663277__metabat2_high_PE_016 | metagenome-assembled genome bin SAMEA3663277 (sample SAMEA3663277) | pig gut metagenome | biome: pig gut; feature: pig-associated habitat; material: faeces | place: China | collected 2013 | reverse complement strand
AAGTCTCCCCCTCGGCCGCACTTCGTTGCGGCCTACCCTCTCTCCTAAGGGGCAAAGCCCCTTAAAAACCCCCTGTATTAACTTCAGTTTTTATGCAGATACTGGTTTCTTTTCAACAGAATATATACCAAGCAACAAATTAGGAACATATAAATCTTCATCAAGATTATCCCAATGAATTCCTATACCACCACCAGAAAGACTGTAATCTAAGAGTTTTTCATTTGGGGCATCCTTAAAATTTGGAAAATAGGCTTTTGGAATAGAAAGTTGTCTGCCATCTATAAGTAAGAGCCACATGTTGTTCTCATCAAACCAGACTTTTTGAGTCCGTGCATTTTCAACTGAAAAATTCATTCCATGCCCCCTTTATCTTAGTCATATTCTTGGAAATAATTTTTTCTACAGTATTTAGCTCTTCTGCAGAAAAACCATAAGAATCTGCAAGTTCTATTTTATCAGATACCCAAAATTTTGCACCATCTTTTCTTACATGAATATGACAAGGCTCTAGAGGTGAACCTTCATTTGAGAAAAAGAAAAAACGAAATCCTTTTTCTGAAAAAACTGTTGGCATGAGAAAAGTATAACACAATGAAACTGTATTGCAACAGAAAATACATGATATGTTTTATCTACTCTTTAAAAAGTAATTCCTTGAGTTACGGCATAAATATCTAGTATGTCAATAGTAATTGTATCCCCATTTATGTTTTTTACTTTTATTTCACCAGAAGAATCCTTAGCATTTATACTGATAAGCTGGCATTTAATTTTTGTTAAATTCATAAGAGTGATTTCTAAAAATGCATTATAATTCAACAACTCAGACATTTTTTTATGGAAAAATAATTATTCTGAATGAATATGCTTTTTCCCACTAAACTGCCTACCTGAAAACCCAATTTTATTCCTTGCCCGCTCCAATCAATTACAGTATAATTAAAGAAATGAAGCCTCATTCAAACACTTCAAAGGGAATATTTTTTATAATCTGCTCTGCATTTTTCTTTGCTCTTATGGCTGTTTTTGTACGGCTGGCGGGTGATATTCATTTTGTACAAAAGGCTTTTTTCAGGAACGCGGTGGCTTTTCTGATCGCGCTCGGTGGAACTATTCGCGACGCAAGACACCATGGACGCGATGCTCTTCGCATTCCAAAGGGAGCACCGCTTTACCTTTTTTTACGCGCTTTTGCAGGCTCGGTAGGCGTATTCGGAAATTTTTATGCAATCGACCACATTCTGCTCGCCGATGCTGCAATTCTCAATAAAATGGCACCATTCTTTACTATTATATTCTGCTACATAATTCTGCGCGAAAAAATCAAACCTGTGCCGCTTATCTGTATTATCATAGCTTTCAGTGGTTCCATTCTGATTGTAAAACCTTCTTTCAATTTTACTCAGATGATTCCGACCCTGGCAGCCTTTATGGGCGGAGTTGGTGCGGGTCTCGCCTACGCCAGCATCAGAAAATTGAGTTATCTTAAATGTAACGGTAAAATCATCATTCTCTTTTTCTCTGCCTTTTCTATGATTCTTTCTGTGCCTTACCTTATTACAAGCTTTAATCCAATGACCTGGCAGCAGACTCTTATGCTTTGTTGTGCTGGTGGCTGTGCAGCTGGAGGCCAGTTCTCTATCACCGCAGCCTACTATCACGCTCCTGCCAGCAAAATCTCTATTTATGATTACTCACAAATTCTGTTCTCAACTTTATTCGGTCTTGTATTCTTTGGCCAGTTCCCAGACTGGATGAGTCTCGCCGGTTACATCATCATCATAAGTATGGCGGTTGTGAATTATATTTACACCCATAGGCATGCGGAAGCTGATGCGGCTGAAACTCCGGTGGTTGAGTAGCCGCATGGCTGCGTATCGAAAGCACGTAATAGCCTGTCGTTGCGATCGAAGCGAAGCAATCCAATTAACAGAATCTCGGGTCGCCTGCACGCCAGGTGCGTTTTAGCCGTAACCTACCGGGATTTTACCGGCTGTGTCGCAATTTTGAGTCTGATTACGGCTAGGAGCGGCTTTGTTCCTTGGTATAGCCGTAATTTCTGCAGACACCAGCCTGATTTTAAGGCTTAAATTAGCCTTCTTACGGCTAAGATGCCTCGCTTAAGCCTTTTTAGCCGTAAACATTCCCTTTTTTTACATTACCAACCCGAATCTCATGTATTGATTCCAGCCTTGTTACGGCTTAAACCTTCATCTTCGCTACTTTTAGCCGTAATTCCAATCAAATCTCCGCTTCTCCCGTTGCCTTTCACCACCAGCTTACGGCTAAAATCACCGATACACCCGTTTTTAGCCGTACCCCACCACAAACCCACCGTAAACTCACCACGAACTCAACTCCGAAAACACACAAAGTTAGCCATATAACGCTCTTTTAGCCATGTTTTCACACTTTTCTCTTGCCTTTCGGCGCTTTTCTTTTTACTTTTATAGTATGCAGTTTACCAAAACTATAGAAAACCAGCCTCTAACACCTCTTTTTATTGAGCCGCTACTTCAAAAGCGGCTGGCAGAAATAAATACTCTGCTCGCCACAAAACTCAAAGAAGTCAAAAAGGCGCCGGCCGGTTCCCTGCGCGTCACAAGCAGTAACCACGTTACCCAGTATTATCACAAAACTCTGGCCGGCGACACCTGCGGCCGCTACATTCCCGCAAAGAATCTCAGACTGGCAAAGGCTCTGGCACAAAAAGACTACGACCTGCAGCTTATAGAAGCCCTTAAAAAAGAATCCCGGCTTCTAGAGAATGCTATTAATTCATATGAGCACTTAAATAAGGCCTCGGCACTCGCGGAAAAAGTTTTTGGAAAACTGCACAAAGGCCGCCTTCCACTAGTCAGGCCTATTACTCTGCCAAATGCAGACTTCGCAAAAATGTGGCAAAGCGTAGACTACGAAAAGAAGGCTTTCTCGCCAGATGCACCTGAACTTTTCACAAGCCGCGACGAGAGAGTTAGATCTAAATCGGAAATAATAATTGCGGATGTCTTAACCCGTCTGGGAATTCCTTACCGCTACGAGTTCCCGGTAAAGCTTACAACAGAAAACGGAGAGAGCCGCATCTTCCACCCGGATTTCGTCTGCCTGAATCTGCGCACCCGCGAAGAGTTTTTATGGGAACACTTTGGTATGATGGACGACGCGGAGTATTCCGCCAGGGCCGCCCGAAGGCTGCGACTCTACGAGACCAATCAAATTTTTCCGGGAAAAAATCTTATAATTTCGGTAGAGACCTCAGACCAGCCAGCCAGCGCACGGCAAATTGAGCGGCTGGCGGCACAGTATTTAAAATAGGCGGAGATGTAAAACTGCGTTAGGCACTGAAGCACCGCCGAAGGCGAAGACCGCAGGAGCGAGCGCTTGCGCGAGCGACGAGGACTTTGAGCGCCAGCGAAGTGCGGAAGCGCCGACCAGCAGCGGCACGAAGTGGCGCTGCTGGGAACGCCCATTGTATAAAATCCTGAAATACGCTAAATTATCGGAACAAAAAGGCAGTTCGAAGTCCTTCCTGCCTGCAGCAACTACAATCTGCTTGCTGCGAATCAAAACCAGGTCAATTCTTTTTTGAGGTCATTTACATGAATGAACTTTTTCTCGTTATTACACTTTTAGTTTCTTTCGGCGGCACTCTGCTGTTTTTGAAAGTTTTTGGCAAAGGCGGACTTTTCGCCTGGATTGGAATCTGTACTGTTCTTGCAAACATTGAAGTTACAATTCTTGTACACGCATTTGGTATGGATCAGACTTTGGGTAACACGCTTTTTGCGGCTACTTTTCTTGCAACTGATATTTTGAGCGAAATATATGGAAAGAAAGATGCAAATAAGGGTGTTCTTGCCGGTATTTTTACAAGCCTCAGCTTTATTCTTTTGAGCTTTATGTGGGTTCGATATATTCCGGCTGAAGGTGACTGGTCAAACGAATTTGTACGCGGACTTTTCACTAATACACCGCGAATGCTTCTTTCAAGCCTGATTGCTTACGTGATTTCTGAGTTTATTGATGTTTCTCTCTACCACGCATGGTGGAAGCTTACAGAAAAGAAAACCGGCAGCCATACAAAAATGCTCTGGTTCCGTAACAACTTTTCTACTTTGATCTCTCAGTTTGTAAACATTGTACTCTTTAACTTTGGAGCTTTCCTTGGAATCTATACTTTCCGCGAGTTGCTTGCAATTACCGCAAGCTGCTATGTAATTTACGTTGCAACCAGTCTTCTGGATACTCCTTTTGTATATCTTGCACGAAAATTTGCAGCAAAAACAGACGCAAGCCTGAACTAACTGAAAAACCCATTTGAACAATGCCTTAAATAATGCTATTATGATGTTTGATTTAATATGAAACCTAACAAACGCAGTACTTCAATATTATTTAAGGCAATTTCACGAAACTTCTTAAAAATATTTGCATATTATCCCAAAATGGTCTATATGGCATATCATCTCAAAAAATACTCAGAAGATGAATTATATGCTTATGGAAAGAAAGTTGTGAAAGTAGCAGTTGATTCTGCAGGTCTTAAAGTTGAAGCTTACGGTCTTGATAATATTCCTCAGCATGACGGACTCTATATCTGTGCAAATCACCAGGAAAAATTTGACCCTTGCGCAATATGGTATACCTTCCCACGTAAAATCGGTGTAATTCTTGATGATGTTGCAACACACCGTCCTTTTATACGTGAAATCTGCCGTCTCATAAAATCACAAAAACTCAAAAAGCATAACACCCACTCTGTTGTGAAAGCTTATATCGAAATCACCAAAGATTTAAAAAAAGGCTATAATTATATGGTTTTCCCGGAAGGCGGCTATGAAATTGAAGACGGCAAACTGGATGAATTCCATGCAGGAAGTTTCAAAAGCCCACAGCGTGCACACTGCACCATTCTGCCGGTAGCAATCATAGATTCCTACAAAATCTTTGACAATGGCTTCAATACTACAAACCCGATTCAGGTTCATTACCTTAAGCCGATTTCACCGGAAGAATACGAAGGAATGTCTACAACAGAAATTTCAGCCCTCGTAAAAGCCCGTATTCAGGCTCATCTCGATCTCTATCAATCTGTTTGAGTTTAGCTTCAAGCTCAGGTGCAGAGCTAGTATCAAGACGGCCGCCAATAACAAGTTCTAGAGAATCAGATGTTTTGTTTTCTGTAATTGTCATATTTTTTTTCACCATTTTATTGATTTTGCAAGTTAGATTATAATGCCTAAATTGTCTGTCCCACTGCACTGCAGCAAACACGGAATCTCAGGCTAGACAATATGTTTTTATTGATAGAAGCGTCCTTTTATAATATACTTTCCGTTATGGCAAAACAGATGATAATGGGAAACCAGGCAATTGCGCTTGGTGCCCTTAAGGCTGGAGTAAATCTTGTTGCCGGATATCCTGGCACTCCTTCCAGCGAAATTATTGAATTTATTTCCAAGTATAAGAGCAAAACCGGAACCTATGTTGAATGGTCGGTAAACGAAAAAGCAGCAGCCGAAGTTGCAGCCGGCGCAAGTTATGCAGGAAGCCGCACCCTGGTTACAATGAAGCAGGTTGGCCTTAATGTTGCCAGCGACCCTGTAATGTGTTTGAGTTATGTTGGTGTAAAGGGCGGTATGGTTATTGTAAGTGCAGACGACCCGGGCCCGATTTCCAGCCAGACAGAGCAGGATACCCGCAACTTTGCCCAGTATTCAAAACTGCCTTGTTTTGATCCATCTACTCCACTCGAAGCATACGAGATGATTCAGGAGGCCTTTGAACTTTCTGAAAAATATAATACTCCGGTGATTTTGCGCCCGACAACCCGCGTAGACCATGCTTACGAAAGTATGGATTTTCCGGAATTGAGCGAGTGCCGCAAGCCTGGCGAGTTCGAAAAAGATTCTAAGCGCTGGGTAATTTTCCCGCGTTCCTCTTACAATAATCACAAGCGCATTTTTGAGCGTAACGAGAAAGTTCTACCGGCAGAGTTCTCTCAAAGTAAGTGGAATACGGTGGTTGAGTATTCGCGAAGCGAATGTATCGAAACCACCGCGAAAACTCAGCCGAAGTCTCAGGTGGTTTCGATAAGTCCTTCGGACAACTCAACCACCGTAAGTCCCGTGGCCTTCGCCGCAGGTGGAATATCTTACTGCTACCTCATGGAAGCACTGTCTCTCCTGGGCCTCAAGGATATCCCTGTTCTCAAGATTGGAACACCATATCCTTTCCCAAAACCGCTAGCAGAAGAATTCCTTAAGTCGCACGAGCAAATCGTAGTTTTTGAAGAATTAGACCCTGTTATCGAGGAAAATTTGATAAAAATCGCAGGTCTCGCTCGAGTAAATTGCCAGATTCGCGGAAAACTCGACGGCACAGTTCCAGAAGCCGGAGAGCTCAGTGTGGAGATAATTAAGGGAATTATAAATACGGTGGTTGAGTGCCCGCAAAGCGGGTGTATCGAAACCACCACAAACGGCGAAACGGTGGTTTCGATACGTCCTTCGGACTACTCAACCACCGGCACACCAGACCTCCCTGTCCGACCACCAGTTCTTTGCGCAGGCTGTCCTCATCGCGGAGCCTTCTATGCTGTAAAGCAGGCAATGAAGGGCAAGAAAACTGTTTACTGCGGAGACATCGGCTGCTATACACTTGGTAACGCAATGCCTCTTGATATGACAGACACCTGTCTTTGTATGGGTGCAGACATCACAATGGCTCAGGGATTTTACCACAACGAGCCGGACCGCTACTGCTTCAGCTTCATAGGCGATTCAACCTTCTTTGCAAGCGGAATCACAGGTGTTGTAAATGCAGTATACAATCAGGCAAAGCAGACAATCTGTATTCTTGATAACTCAACCACTGCCATGACAGGCCACCAGCCTCACCCGGGAACGGGCGTAACTATGATGGGCGAAATTGTCGAGAAAATCAGCATAGAAAAGATTCTGAATGCAATCGGTGTAAAGCCGGTAATCACTGTGAACCCTTTCGACCAGAAGGCCGCAGTCGATGCTGTAAAGGCTGCAAGCGAAACACCCGGCGTAAGTGCAATCATTTTCAAAGCACCATGTATCGCAATTGCACAAAAAGTTGGCTGGGAAAAACCTCACGCTCTTACTGTAGACAATACTAAGTGTATCGGCTGCCGAAAATGTATTAACGAACTTGGCTGCCCGGCACTGAGTGTAAGCAATGTGGTTTCGACAGGCTCAACCACCGGCAAAGGTAAGCGATTAGTTGAGATAGATAAGAGCCTGTGTACTGGATGTGGACTATGTTCTCAGGTATGTCCTGTACAGGCGATTGAATAACTGTCACCCTGAACTTGTTTCAGCATGACGTTGATTACGGGGGCGTTGCGGGGGTGTCCCCCGCTGGGTGGGGTAGCCCGCAACGAAGTGCGGGCGTAGGGCGGGGCTCCGCCCTACTAAAGGAGTAATTATGGCAAAAAATATAATCATCTGCGGCGTGGGCGGTCAGGGAACCGTACTGGCGGCAAAGGTACTTTCACAAGCAGCAATTGCAAACGGAGAGCGCGTGCTTTCGGCTGAAACAATCGGAATGGCCCAGAGAGGCGGCTCGGTTGTAAGTCACGTAAGAATCGGGGGCGACGTATTTTCTCCTCTCGTTCCTCAGGGACAGGCAGATATACTCATCGCATTTGAGGCGGCTGAAGCTGTGCGCAACATCGCTTACCTCAAACAGGGTGGAACTGTAATCGTAAATAAAAAAGTTGTTCAACCGGTAACAGCCAGCCTGAGCGGAAAAGCTTTTGACGAAAACGAAATGATTTCTTATTTGCAGAAAGTTGCAGGGAACGTTGTTGCAGTGGATACAGACGAAGCCTGCAGGGAACTCGGAAGCAGTAAGGTTGTAAATATGGTTTTACTCGGAGCTGCAAGCCGGGCAGGTCTTATCGATGGAGACGAACTCAAAGCGGCAATAAAACAGCTCGTAAAACCTGAGTTCTACGAGCTTAATGTTCGTGCTGTTGAATGGAAAAAATAGGAGGCGTATATGTCAGATTTAGAAAAGGCGCGTGATTTTTTTAGTGGTGATTTTTATGCTACAAAAGCAACTGAAATTATAATCGAAGAAATTGGAGATCATTTTGCACGATGCTCCTTTGACATAACCCGTAATCACCAGAATGCTTATGGCGGAGTTATGGGTGGTGCAATTTTTACTCTTGCAGACTACACTTTTGCAGTTTCTTCAAACTTCAATCAACCACAGACAGTTTCCATTACAAGTCAAATAAACTTTATAGGTATGGCAAAGGGAAAAAAAATTATTGCTGCATCGCGTCTCATAAAAGACGGCCGCTCTACCTGTCTTTATGAAATTGACATTACAGACGAGCTTGGCACTAAAATCGCTCTCGCAACCTTTACAGGAATGAAACTTAATCCTGCAAAATAGAAATAACAAAATGGTAAAGTTTCTATTGACAGAAACAAAATCTCGTGTTATTGTGTTACTATAAATAGAAGCGTAACAAAAATGTCATTCTGAACTTGTTTCAGAATCTTGTTTACGAGATGCCGAAACAAGTTCGGCATGACAATAATTCAGGAGATAACGATGAAATTAACTGAAAAACAACTTGAACAGATCCGCGCACAGATTAAGCGCGTTAAGGAATTTGGAAATCCTTTTTATACAAAGCGTTTTGCTAATGTAAATCCGGAAGATATTAAAACACAGGAAGATTTTGAAAATCTTGTTCCTTTCGTAACAAAGCAGGAACTCCGCGACGCATATCCACTCGGACTTGCTACAGTTCCGGAAGAAGAAATTGTCCGCATTCACTCGTCTAGTGGTACTACAGGTGCTCCGGTAGTAATTCCTTACACAAAGAAAGACGTAGAAGACTGGGCTATCATGTTTGCCCGCTGCTATGAACTTGCAGGAATCACAAACAAAGACCGAATCCAGATTACACCGGGCTACGGACTCTGGACTGCAGGTATCGGCTTCCAGGCTGGTTGTGAGCGCCTTGGTGCTATGGCAGTTCCAATGGGACCAGGTAACACAGAAAAACAGCTTCAGATGATGCAGGATCTTAAATCGACAGTAATCTGCGCAACTTCTTCTTATGCACTCCTCCTTGCAGAACAGGTAGAAGCTCGTGGACTTAAAGATAAAATCTGCCTCAAAAAAGGAATCATCGGTTCAGAGCGCTGGGGTGAAAAAATGCGCAGCAGAATCCAGACCATTCTTGGAATCGAGCTTTTCGACATCTACGGTCTTACAGAATGTTACGGTCCTGGAATAGGTATCAACGTAGCAGGAGAAGATGCAATCAATATTTTTGACGACTACATTTACATCGAAATCCTTGACCCACAGACAGGTAAGCCGGTGCCAGAAGGAGAAATCGGTGAAATCACTTTGACAACTCTTGTTAAAGAAGGTGCACCTCTCTTCCGCTTCCGCACACACGACCTTGCAGCCTTTGTTACAACTCCAAGTAAGAGCGGTCTCAAGTATCCTCGCATCACACAGATTCTGGGCCGCAGCGATGACATGGTAAAAGTTAAGGGAAACATCATCTTCCCAAGCACAATCGAAGACGTAATCAAGGGTGTTCCGGGAACTTCAAGCGAATACCGCGCCCTCATCGAACACGTTGACGGCAAAGACAAAATGACCCTCTATGTAGAAGTTGAAGGCGGTACAGACCGCACAGAAGTAACCCTCGAAATTGCATACAACTTTAAACAGAAGTACAACATGACTCCGGAAGTAAAAGTTGTGGGAATCGGCGAGCTTCCAAGAAGCGAAAAGAAAACTAAGAGAATTGAAGATAAACGCTTTGAGTAATGTGTAAGGGGGAGGAGCCCCTCCCCTCGGCCGCACATTCGTTGCGGCCTACCCCACCCAGCGGGGGCGCAAATTAAAGTCCAGACTTGCCCCCGCAACGCCCCCAGCTCGAAAAAATCATAGAAGAAAACTTCAACCGCATTATTCCCCAAATTGCAGAAAAAGCGTTTTTGTAGTATCAATATAAGCATGACTACTAAGGAAAAAGTTTTGAAGCTGCTCGTGGAAGCACAGGGCCAGGCGGTGTCTGGCGAGGTGCTGGCGGCGGAATGTGGTGTGAGCCGGGCTGCTGTGTGGAAGGCTGTAAAGGCTTTGCGCGAAGCTGGTTCTTCTATTGAGGGCACAACTAACGGTGGTTATGTTCTGGCCGACAATGATATTTTTACCCCGGAACTTTTTTCTGAGACTTTCTCTACACGTTTCCCAGAACTTTCTGATTGTAATATCGAATGCTTTAAAGAGATTGATTCTACAAATACCTACGCAAAACGCCTTCTTGCCGAATGCGGAAATCTTCGCGACGCAACCGGTCAGCTTACTCCCGCCGGAAAAAAATATCACAAAGCTGTAATTGTTGCAGAAAAGCAGACTGCCGGCCGTGGCCGTCTTGGCCGCACTTTTGTTTCCCCGGAAAAGACCGGCGTTTATATTTCTGTTATTTATGCCCCTGAGGGTGGAATTACAAATCCGGCAAGACTCACTGCAAGTGCGGCAGTTGCAATCTGCCGGGCAATTAAAAATGTTCTAGGTCGTTTTCCCGCGGGCATCACAATAGAGCCTCAAATCAAATGGATTAATGATATTTTTGTGGGCGGAAAAAAAGTCTGTGGAGTCCTTGCCGAGGGAGTTGCCAATTTTGAAAGCGGCATGATTGAAGCCGCCGTTGTTGGAATAGGATTAAATATCAAAAAAAATAAAAGTGCTTTTAAAGGCGAACTGGCTGATGTGGTTGGAACTCTGGAGGATGCACTTTCTCAGACTTCACAAGATGCTCCTTCTCCATCAATTTCCCGAATCCAGCTTGCCGCAGAAATAGCTGGCCAGGTGCTTAAGATTTTCGAAGAAGAATCCTCAAGCCCGGCTGCCCACAAAGCAATCATAAAAGAATACAAGGAAGCTTCCTTCCTGCTTGGCCAGGAGCTCACAGTCTACCCCCTCATCGGCGACCAGAAATCAAGTTACAAAGCCACCGCCACCGACATCGACGAGAACGCAGGCCTTATTGTCACTCTGAAAGATGGAAGCCAGAGAACTTTGAGCTCTGGTGAAGTAACACTAAAATCTGCAAGTTTCAAATAATTGAGCCTACTAAATCTTATTTTTTCGAATTTTTACATGCAAATATGTTTCTTATTGTCTAATCGAAATTGCACGAGCAGAATTATAGGCCTGTTTCATGCCTACAGAAAAGAAAACAGGAAGTAAAACTGCAAACATACGCAGGGACTTGCGGCCTCCACGAGCTTTCCAGGCCCGCTCAGCCTGCTGCCAGTTTTTTGAAACCTGAGGAATAAAGCAGATAAAAAGAGAGACTGCCTTTGCGACCGGAACGTTGGGTCTGCCTTCAACAAGTGGCTTGAGATGAAGGCTTCTGCGAACTGACAGCTCCATAACTTCCAGCCCTTCACGGATTTGAAGAGAGGTTGAAGTTTTGAAAATTAGAGAAGCTGTCTGCATTATGCAGAAAAGCTTAAGTAAAAGAAACCAGGTTTCTTTTTCGGAAATAAAAAAGGAAATCAGAGTCTGTGGGAAAGCTGCAAGTTCGAAAGAGAATAATGTGCCGGCTGAAATTGCAGCCGCCAGATTCCCGATTATTTTTACAAATATCAAAAATACTGCATAATAAAAAACCGCCTTTAAATCTCTGAGCTGTTCTCGTACAGTAAAGTGCAGAAGAAAACTAACTAACGTTTGTAAGGTAATTAGGGTCAGGGCAAAACATGGCGGCAGATAAAAAATACTTAGACTGATAAGAGGAAGCAGGAGAATCTTTACCCAGGCCGGGCAGCGATGTAAAAATGAGGATCCTTGTTTGTAAGAAAATGCAGTCTTTGTCATATTCATACTTTTTTGACATTGGGGATGACTAATAAGTTTACTTTCTAATGTCATTCCGAACTTGTTTCGGAATCTATAGAACTAGATATAGTGTAGATGCTGAAACATAGGGAGCGACACTGCATAGCAGTGTAAAAACAGTCCAGTGGACTGTTTTTAGCGAGTCTCCGAGCAGCTATGCTGCGAAGGTTCAGCATGACAATACTTTTTAGACAGCTCCAATCTGTATATTACTGTTTTATATAGATTCCCGGGTCAAGCCCAGGAATGCCCCCTTACGAGATGCGATAGCGACGTGGCAATCCATTCACTCCCAGATTAAATCTTCAACCTTCGCATAAGAAACAAGCGGGTTTCTGATATTCCAGGCTTCGAGGTTATGTCGAAGCCCCATTCCAGGAGTACCATCAAAAACCTTTTTTCCCCGGAAGAGAACCACAAAGCGGTCTGCTAGGCCAAGACACTTTTCAATCTCGTGGGTAAGAATTATTACGGTTTTACCTTCTGCCTTGAGCTGGCGGATAAGTTTATTTACCTGCTTTACTCCGCCATAATCCAGGTTTGCATAAGGTTCATCAAGAATGATTGTCGGCAGCTTCATGGCAAGCATGCAGGCAACAGCAAGTCGGCGCTTTTCTCCGCCAGACAAAAAGCGGGCCGGAAAATCAGCTTTATCTGTAAGACCGGTTTGCTCCAGAGCCTGGCTCACAGCCGCCTGAACTTCTGCTTTTTTCCAGCCAAGATTTTTTGGTCCAAAAGCAATGTCTTCTGCAGGCGTCTCGCCCAAAATCTGAGTTTCAGCTTCCTGGAAGACAAGGCCTACGCGGCCATCAACTTGAACGCAGAGGGTTACGGAGGTTTCGATACGCCCGCCTTGCGGGCACTCAAACTCCGTATTCACAAAAGCCTTATCAGCTTCCATAAGCCCTGCAATAATCTGCATAAGAACACTTTTGCCCGAACCATTCTCACCGCCGATAACGACGCACTCACCTTCAGCAATTTCAAGGCTTACATCATCAAGGGCTTTTTTTGGCCCGGCAAGAGTATTAAAGGTCTTTGATAAATGATTTATCTTTATCTGTGTTTTCATATAAATACTGTGCAAGAATTGGACGCAGCTTAAGGGCCACTGGAATTGCTACAACAGTTTTCAAAAGGTCTCCCGGAATGTAAGGAATTACGCAGGCAGCCATTGTATAAGCAAAGGCTGTTTTTTCTGCAGGAACCTTACCGGCAGCAGTTGCCCAGAAAGAAAATCTGATTACACCCGGAATGTACAATATCACCATGCCAGCCAGAACTGCAAGACTCACGCGCAGTGCATTTTTCCAGGTGATTTTTTTCTGCTCAACAGAAGGCTTACCTGCAATAAAACCGGCTACAATAGCACCAAGAAGATAACCTGGCAAGAAGCCACCGGTTGGTCCCATCCATACTGCAAGGCCACTAGTTCCTCCAGAATAAACCGGAAGACCAATCAAACCTGCCAGCAAAAACAAAGCAGTTGGAGCACCAGCAAGCAGGCCACCCAAAAGAACGCCACACAAAATGCAGAGAATATTCTGCAAAACAATCGGAATTACCCCAAGAGGAATTCTAATAAAACAACCAACGCAAATAATCGCAGCAAAAAGCGCAATGAACGAGATCTTTAATACACTCTTATTTTTCATAGGTGGGAGTATAATGAATTTGATTTATATTGTAAACCCTTGACTTATATTTTGGTTTACAATATAAATCTAGGCAACGCCACCAAGCCAGCCATAATGCTGCACAGACATATCAACAAAATGATTAAGCAGCAAATTGATTTTGGAATCAAAAGCCTCTTTATCAAAGCTTTGTGGTAAGTCGGCATCGAGCGAAGAAATGATTGCATCTTTTACTGTTGTTGAGGCCTGTTCATCTTTGTACCAGTCTACAACAAAAAGATTTTGTTTTTCTTCTGTGAGTTTTTTATAGAGATTTTTGGCGGCAAGCTTAACTTTCTGTTCTTCTTCTTTTGTGAGTTTTCGGCCTTTTATAAGAAGGTCAAACATTTCCAGTTCTTCTTCGGTAAGGCCTTCAGTTTCAGCACGCTTATCTTCGTTTTTCATGTCTTCAATAAGCTGTAAGAGCTGCTCGTAGTAATCTTCGTTTTCACTTCCACCAGCATTGTATTGGTCAATGATGTTTTTAAAGCGTTCACTGAAAGATATACGGGTTGTGTTTTTGTTAATCATAATCTGCAGCATCTTCTGGATGAACTCTTTCATATCATTAATTTCAATGGCTTTGTACTGTGCCTTGTGTATTTCTTTGCGGAGTTCTTCTACATCAACTTTAGAAAGATCTATCACTTTGAATTCGTGAATAAGATAATTGCCGCCACCCTGAACTTGTTTCAGGGGCCCTCTATCAGAAGATGCTGAATCAAGTTCAGCATGACATGGTTTTTCTGAACTGACTGATGTATCAAGCAATGCCTGCATTCTAGCCTTTGCACGATCAAGTTTTTCATCATCAACATTGTTGTTCATTAAATCATTCAGATACTTTAAGGGCTTAAACTTTTCGTTCTGCCAGCCCATTTCAAAAATCTCAGGTTTGCTTGCTTCGTAAAGATTAAGCATTGTATTTGTAATAACGCGGAACTTTTCTTTTCCTTCATCTTTCTGATAGATGATTTCAAGTGCGTTTCGCAAGGCTTCAAGTTTTTCTAAGTCTCCGGGAAGCTTATTAATTTCATCAAGGCTGATATTAAGTTCGCTTAAAAACTCGTCTGCTTCATCAATGCTTTGTCCAACCAATTCAAGAAGATATTCAATATCCTTTGCAGGAAACTCATCTCCGTCGTCGCCGGTTGCATAATCGATAAGGGCCTGCTGCATGTATTTAAAGACATTTACATAATCAACAATGATACCGCTTGTCTTTCCAGGATAAACACGGTTTGCTCGGGCAATTGCCTGCATGAGGGTATGACCTTTCATAGGCTTATCAAGATAGAGTGTAGAAAGATTTGGAACATCAAAACCTGAAAGCCACATTGCGCAAACAAAAACAAGCTGCAACGGATCATTTTTATCTTTGAATCGGTCTTCAATATCTACTCCGTCAACAATCTTATTCATCTTATCGCGGTGGGGTTTTATGTTTAGTCCCTGTTCTGCAAACTTCTTTTCTTCATCTGCATCTTCAGAAATTATTACAGCCATTTCTACATTGTTCATGTAATCCAGGCGGGCTGTAATTTCATCCCGCTCTTCTTTTGTGGCAGCACTATTTCTGTCTTTTATAAGCTTTTTCTTTTCTTCTTCCCAGTAATGCTGAACTTTGTCGTACATTTTTACAGCTGTAAACTTATCTACAGAAACAACCATTCCCTTTCCAAGGAAGCCTCGTCGCGGGAAATGATGCGCAATATCTTGAGCAATTTTATCAAGACGTTCATCCCGTTTTAGGACTTCAATTATCTTGCTGCCGGAATCTTCCAGTTTTTTGATTTCTTCTTCATTTAGATTTTCATCTTCAATAATATCTACAATATCATCATCAAGGAAGTTATTTGTAAGTCCCACTTCAGGCACACGGCGACTATAGAACAAAGGAACTGTACTTCCATCTTCTACCGACTGTGCAAAATTATATTCAGAAACATAATCACCAAACCACTGATTTGTAAGACGTTTTGAACCAAGCAGCGGAGTTCCAGTAAAGGCAATAAAGTTTGCATTTGGGAGCGCAGTATGCATGTTTTCCGCAAGGTCTTTGTACTGGGTTCGGTGGGCTTCATCTATTAAAACAAAAATGTCGTTGCGTTCGCTTAGAACAGGATATTTCTTTCCCTTATCATAGCGGAACTTGTGAATCATTGAGAAAATGAATTTCTTGTTGCTCTTAAGATATTCCCGAAGCTGTGCCGAGTTTTTAGGCTGACATTCTTCTTTATTGCCGATAACTTCCGTACGTACAAAGTTTTTGTAAATCTGAGTATCAAGGTCTGTGCGGTCTGTAACAATAAAGAAAGTAAAATTGCCTTTTAGTTTACGGGCACATTTTCTTGCAAAGAATACCATGGAATAAGATTTACCGGAGCCCTGAGTATGCCAGAAGACACCAAGCTTTCCTTTAAGCTCTTCCCGGCGTTCAACATTTCGCATAAGATTATTTACACCAAGAAACTGATGGTTCTTTGCAATAATTTTGACTTTCTGATTCTGGAACAAAATAAAGTTTTCGATGTAATCAATTAAGTGTTCTTTTTTGCAAAGACCGCGGGCAAAGTATTCAATAGAAACACCGCGCGCTTTAATGTCCTTGCGGTTTGGTTTTTCATTTTCGCTTTCGACTTTAAGCCATTCAAAGAAAAACTCAAAATCTGCATTCCAGGCACCAAGGCGAGTTTCCAAACCGTTACTCAAAACACAAATCTGATTAAAGGCAAACAAGTTTGGAATGTCTTTTTTGTAATCTGTAAGATTTTTGTTATAGGCCTCTTCAATTTTGATGATAGCATTTTTAAGTTCGACAAAAACAAGAGGTAGTCCGTTTACAAAAATAATAACATCAGGACGCCGCCAGTAATATTGCCCCTGAATCCACATCTGAGAAACTGCAGTAAAAATGTTGTTTTCAGGATTTTCAAAATCAATGAGTTTAACAAAATCAAAAGTCTGCTTGCCATTTTGCTTGAATTCAACTTTACGGCCATTGCGAATCAAATTGTAATTATCGTAATTGGTCTTTACCATGTCGCTGCCGGTAAAGTCGCGACACAATTCACGAATTACAGAATCAATATTTTCGGAAGGAATATCAGGATTAATTTTGTAGAGAGCAGTTTTAATCTCTTGTGGCAAAACACATTGTTTTTTAGAAGTTCGATTTGTTGCATCAGGTTGTTCTTTAAGATTGGGATTTGAATCACACTGAATAAAGTTATATCCAATATCATCGCTTTTAAGAATGTTTATAAGAGAAATTTCAATATCGTCTTCGGTAATGTAATTTGCCATAAACTGTTACTCCTTATTCAAAAGAAAATCAGCCAAATTTATTATGCTAATACCTTCGTACAAATATTTTTCGTGTCTTGTTCGCGCAATTAAAACTTTAGGGTAAGCGTCTTTTATGCTCAACAATGGAGTTACTTCACGTTCAAGAGTTTCTGGTAAAGAAATATCGTCACTAACCTGAATATAGATTTTTTCACTCTGCTTTATTGCAACAAAATCAATTTTCTTTTTATATAAGACTCCGGTGTAAACTTCGTAGCCCCTGCGAAGCAATTCTATACAAACCATGTTTTCATAAACTCTGCCATAATCCATGTTTTTAGTTCCAAGAATTGCATAGCGGAAAGAATGGTCGGCAAGATAATATTTATCCTGGCTGGCAAGATATTTTTTTCCGCGAATGTCATAACGGCGGACTTTATAAAAAGCAAAGGCATTGCAAAGATAATTAAGGTAAGAACCTATAGTTTTATCATTTGTTTTTTCCTGATTACTTGTAAGAGTGTCGGCAATTTTACGAACAGAAACTTCTGAAGAAATATTGTCCAGCATAAAGTCATTTAATTTATTCAACAAAACTTCATTTTTGATTTTATACTTTTGAACAATATCACGTGTAATGAGTGTATCAAATACGTCTTTGATATAAGCGTATTTTTCTTCTGTAGATTTATAGACAAATGAACCTGACATTCCGCCTTCTTTTACATAAGAATCAAAAGCATTTTCAGGATCAGCATTTTTAAAATATTTCTGATATTCTAAGAATGAAAAAGGGAATACTTTTATTTGAAAAACGCGGCCTGTAAAAAGTGTCGCTAAATCGCTGGAAAGCAAAAAGGCATTAGAACCCGTTATATAAATGTCATATTTTTCTCTGGCATGAAACGAATTGATTACTTTTTCGAAATCTGTACAAAGCTGAACTTCGTCTATCAACAGGAAATTTGTTTTATTGCTTTGATATCGTTCTTCTACATAGGAATCTAAGGCATGGGCTGTTTTAATTGAATCAAACTCAAAAAGATTGTAATTGATATGGATAATATTTGCATCTTTTTTATTCTTTTTTATCCAATCAATGAATGCATTCATTAGCTTAGACTTACCACAACGACGAACCCCTGTTATTACTTTTATATCAGGTGTTCCCATAACGTTTTTGAGTTTATCTAAATAGAAGTCTCGTTCAATTAATTTCATAAGAGAATTATATACCGTCTATTTCGCAAAATCAATATTTTTTTAATTTTGCGAAGTGATACTGCAATCTATTACTCAAAAATGAAAAAATTGCGATTTTGCGAAATGAAATCATGCGCAAATTTCCCAAAATCCTGTGCATAATGTGAATATTTGCACAAAATAGGGGAAATTTTCCTTTAATTTCCCCTATTTTCCCTTGTTTTTTTATGTTACTTTACCTCTAGTTTTGACAAATTTCCTTTTCCATGTTATTTTATTAATAGAGTCCTTGGTTGGTGAAAGTCGGCTTTCATGCCGTGCGTTTCTTTGGAAACCTAGCCGCTGATGGGACTCCATTTGTACTGAAATTTTTCAGTTGCCTCTTTTAAGGCTTCTGTCATGTTCTGAATGCTGACCGTATTTCCCATTTCGGAAAAATAGATATCAATATTTCTGTATAAATGGACACGATTTTTTAGAAGTTCTGCGACAAGGAATTTATACAGTTTTTATAGACGGAATGCCTGATAAATATTCGTCCTCTGACAATTCTTTTCGCAATTTTTCAAGATTAACAAGTAACTCGTGAGGATTTGGAGTCTGAACGTAACCTACTGAAAAAGTTTTGCTTGTAAGTCCATTTTCCAAAAGATTTTTACCATGATGTCCAAGAATAGCAGGACTGCCAGATTCATCAAAATAAAAATACATTTTTGTTTCTATAGGTTCCTGCATCTTTTATGCTCCATTTAATTTTATTATAGCATGACAAATTGATTCATCACTTATACCTCCAGCTTGCCGCTCATGAGGCGTGGTAACAACAAGTCGCGCTGTTGGGTTAGGTTGGAGATTTGTTTATTGAGATTATCAATTTTGGTATGAATTAATGTAATTCGCCTTGAAAAGTCTTTCTGTATATTGATATTTGGAAGTAATACTTTTATTGTCTCAATTTTATAAATTCCTAACTTAGCTTGGGCAGCACCAACAGCAAGTCCTTCCATATAAATCTTCGTAGCAGGTTGAGATAAATAATAACATAGATATCTAGGTTCAATTCTTTCTGAATAATGTGTAAGTCGGACAGCATTTTCAGTTAGATTAAAACCTTGTAAGGATTTATTCACATAACCTACATCACCAATATTAGCGACAATTGTTAATAAAATATCATTTTCATCTACAATATATCTTTTCAATTTTTTATGTACTTCATCTGATATATAGGCGAAATCATTAGAATCAATATTTCCATGTTTTATGTCACGAGCACGGATATAAGGATGACTTGTTGGGCTATCTGAAAAATCATATCCCTGGGGAAGTCTTTTTCCACTTTTTATTTCAACAAGTTTACCTAAGCGTTCAACCTTCCACCCCACTGGTATTCCATTTTCAAACTTTGCATTTTGACAGCCGGGAAAGCGGAAGCGGACGAACCATTCTTTGTAGAGTTCGCTGGCGGAGGTTTGCAGGGCTTCTATCTGCTTTTTGTAGTTTTGTATGAGGTTGTCGTAGGCTGATAGTATTGAGGCGATTTTTTGTTGTGTGGGTTTGGAAGGATAACAAATGGGTAATTTATCCAACATTTTCTCATTTAGACTTGCCCTTGTGATTATCGATGACATCGATGTAACTGCGGCGCGGAAAATAGGTGAACGGAAATAAAATCCAGCATATTCTGGAACAACCTCATCCGTCAATGGACGTAATCGTTTTGTAAAACCATTAAATGTTGCATTTGGATAATCTTTCAATGCAACGCAACTCATTCCCAACTCATCATCAGTTTCACTAGTTCTTGTAAGAAAAACGTCACCTCTTTTTATAGAACAGTTTTCTCTTTCACGGTCATTGGATTGGACTAAGCTAGTTAGTTCATCAGGAACAAAATAATTATGAAAGATTTCTGTAAAAGTCAAATATGGATAGCCCGTACCGAAAAACTGAGAACCCTTTGAAATTCCAGAAGTATATGTATAGAGTTCTTTTGCTTTTTTTATTGTCCATTTATCATTTAAGTTAATTTTCAATTTTCAATTCTCCATTCGTGAACGCCGTTAGGCGTGAACAAATCCGTGTGACAATCATAGATCCCGAAACAAGTTCGGGATGACAGTTTTCACAGAGACGCCGTTAGGTGGCTCGAATCCGTGTGGCAATTCTACCCGCCTGCGAGCTTTCATACGCCTTCGCAGCATAGCTACTCGGAGACTCGCTAAAAACAGTCCACCAGACTGTTTTTGCCCTGCTTCGCAGTGCCACTCCCTACGTTAGGGATTGTAGGGGCGGCGTAGCCGTTCTCGCG
>SAMEA3663277__coassemble_162_pt1 | contig 23108 bp, 21 predicted proteins | sample SAMEA3663277__metabat2_high_PE_016 | metagenome-assembled genome bin SAMEA3663277 (sample SAMEA3663277) | pig gut metagenome | biome: pig gut; feature: pig-associated habitat; material: faeces | place: China | collected 2013 | reverse complement strand
TATCTGCAACGTATTTTACAATTTCTTCTGCCGTAAGCTTCTTTTTTGTTTTAAGAGCATCAAGAATACAGGTTCTTGTAGAAATAATTGCAATTTTATTCAACTCTGCAACTTCGTTAATATTGCGTCGCAAAAAATCACCGTGGCTTGGAATACACCAGTCAACTTTTTCTATTGCACAAAGCTTATCCAGAGAATCCATATACTCAACCGGGTTTAGAATAAGTGGAATCCAGTGATTGATAATTTCATTTCGAGGGAAAATATTATCTCCAGGGAAAATAACCTTATGCTCGTTTTTACCAGTGATTATTATACCAAGAGTTTCGTAGCTGTGCCCTTTCAGTTCCATGAAAGTGATTTTACGGGAAGCTGAAAGCTCAATTACATCATCTTTTGTAATAAAATGGTCAACTGTTGTTGGAGAAGGCATGAAGAAAAGAGTTCTCATTTCGTGAGGAGGGTAGCCGCCCCAGAGAACTGTCCCCTGAATAATCGGGGTTTCCATAGCTCCCTGCTCATGTTTTGCTGCCCATAACTGGCAGCCAGTTTCGTCACGCAAAAAATTATGGGCACCGCAATGATCAGCGTGCCCATGAGTGGTAATGATTGCTTTGACATTAAAAGACAAACCCTGCTGCTCAAAAAAAGCCTTGAGTACGTCAAGAACATACTCGCCGTCAATTTCTGTACAGCCGGAATCAATCAGATATACTTCAACAGCAGACGCTTTAGAGGAGTCGTTTTCATTAATGATTACACCTACATTTGTTGTTCCGGGAATTACATAAACACCCGAAGAAAGCTCAATAATTTTTGCAGTAAGGTTATCCAATTGAAATCGTCTCCTGTTTTGCTTTCAGCTGCTTTTTATACCTAGAAGTTCTTTGCCTTGTTGATAGCCTTAACAGTATAGTCGTAGTTATGCTCATTGATTGTGAACTTAACTGTGTCTCCAACTTTCTTGTCAAGGATTGCATCTCCAAATGGTGACATATAAGAGATGATATTGTTATCAGGATCTGATTCCCAAGGTCCAAGAATTGTGTATTCTTCGTCCTTGTTCTCGATATTGTCGTGGAGTGTAACAACTGTAGCAAAAGAAATAACTGCTGTTGTGCTTGTTGTCGGGTCAAAGATAACTGCACGGCTGAGTTCTTCCTGAAGTTTAGAAAGGCGCATTTCAAGCTGATGTTTAGCTTCCTTAGCAGCCTGATATTCAGCGTTTTCTTTAAGGTCTCCCTTAGCCTTAGCATCTGCAAGTTCAACCTTATTCTTTTCAAGTTCAACATTCTTGATGTTGTCGATTTCTGCCTTCTTTTCTGCAAGTTTCTTAGCAGTTACAATCATACCCTTTGGCTGAGATGTCTTTTCTTCAGATACACGGAACTTGAAGTCAGGGTATTTTTCAAGAATCTTGTTGCGGGCTGTAGATTTTTTGTCTGCATCGATGTCTGAAATATCATCAATGAGTGTATACATCTTCTTTACAGTTGTTTCATCCTTAGAGAACATGTAAGTGAAGATTGTGTCATTTTCAAACAGAAGATCTGTAGCCTTTTTATTGATTTTCTTATTTTCTGTTGTATTAACGTGGTTGTTAATCTCTCGGAATGTAAGTTCAATAATATTTATAAGAGTAATAAGCTGTTTTTCGTAAGGAATGTCTGCGGCCTTGAACCAGTCGAAATCCTGACACTTTTCAAAGAAGAAAAGAACTGTTTCGCGGTAATCTTTATAGATTTCGAAACTTGTTTTTGCAAGCTTCTGAACATCAGCTGTAAATCCGTTTTTAATGAGCTGATCAATAAGCTTCATATCAAGTACAGTAGGGAAGAGGCGGATATACTGCTCATTCCAGTCTGGAAGCATCTTAATACATTCAAGGAAGTCTTCCTTAAAGTGAGTATGCTTTGAATCCTTAAGCTCTGTAAAGATTTCACGTGGATTTTCGAGTCTCTTATAAATATCAGCAAAAGTTTCTTTGATAGGGAATGCAAACTGAGAGTCTTCTGCACTGATACGTCTTACGAGAAGGTAAGAAGCAAGAACCTGTTCTGAAACTTTAGAGATGTTCTTAAGATAACCTGTAAAGTAAGAATACATTTCAGCAAAGCTTTCGCTTGAACGATCCATGTCAGGGTTATCAAAGAACTTCATAAGAATATCTGCACGAGCAAAGAAGGCTTTCTGAGCCTTGAATTCATTTGCGAGCTTTTCAACTGGAGTGATGTTTCCGTCATGAACAGTGTACATTGTAATGTCGTTTGGATTTACATCGAAAATTGGATTTGATTCAAGAATCTTCTTAGCAGTTGTATTCCATGATGTCCATTCACCTGGCGTAAGGATTGAAGGAACAAGTTCTGCCTTAATGCGCTTGAAGTCACAGTTGTTGTCAAAGCTCTTGATGATAGTTTTAAGAGCCCATTCCTTATCTTTCTTGATTTTTTCTGCGAGAGGAACCTTTTTTCCGTCCTCTTTTACATAATTGAGGGCCTTGAGAACCCAGATGTGGTCCTTTGTGAGCGGCTTAAGTGCGGTAACTGCCATAGCAAGCTTGATTTCACGGATTCCGCCGGCGTTTCCAAAGTTGATTGTGAGAGTGTCGTTATCAAGATTCTTGATGATACCAACGCCCCAGTTTCTGTGGAATACGAATCCACCTTTATCAAAGGCAATATGTTTTTCAAAATCATTGATAGCTTCGAATACGTTTCTGTAGCTCTGTGTAAGGTTAGAAGAGCGGATATAGTCATCAAGATGGCTGTGAGAAGCATATTTTCCGCGGAAACAGTCTGTAATTTCCTTTCTTGCCCATGTGTCTTTAGGGTCAATTTCAAGATTCTGCTTGAGGATAAGGATTGCAGTGTCCCACTTTTTGTTGTCTTTATAGTAGTTGTAAAGTTCCTGCATAAGGTTAGTGGTTTTGATGTCGCCCATCTGTTTAGAAATCTTTCTGCGGAGATTCTGGAAGAAATCGATTTCTTCAGGAATGAGCTGAACGAGCTTTGTCCATATTTCCTTGCAGGCATTGTAATTATTTGCCTTGATAAAGCGGATGATTGCCTTTTTGTAGTAGCTTACTGTATTTTCTACATCGCCTGCTGTTTCGTAGTGTTCAGCAAGAAGTTTTGCAAGTTCTGCTTCGTCAAAGTCGATGCGTACGATTTTTTCGTAAAATTCCCATACTTTATCGTTGCCTTCAGCAAGATAGCTGTCTGCAAGTGTACGGAGAGCGAATTTGTTGTTTTCGTCATCTTCAAGAATACTTTCACAAAGATAAGTTACGATGTTTTCCTTGTGGTTTTTCTGGAAAATATCTACCAGAGTAACAAGATTAGAGTTATCAAGAGAGCCATTCTGAAGATCAAGAATTCCACAGATGTAAAGGGCTATGATGCTGTCTTTTGAATGAGAAAGGTGTTCCTGACATAAGTCATAAACTTCATTCTTGATACCCTCTGCTTTTGCTTTTTCTACGAGGTCAGCAAGTTCTTTTAAGTTAGCCTGTGTGTAGTTACTGATAGTTGCACGGGTCCAAGTCTCTTCCTTGAGCATGTCCTGAATAGACTGCATTAATTCTGCCATATTAATCTCCTGTGGTTTGAAACGCGGGCTAAGGGCGCTTCATTTTTACATCCGGATTTATTTTATGTACATTTCGTACACGTTAGAATCCAGAAGCTTAATTCTTAGTAAAACCTCATTAATCTTGGCCTGATTTTCATTTGCCAAATCATAATGATCCATAAGCCAGAAATAACAGTTGAGCATACGCGGAATAAGAATCTCGCTGTTGCAAGAGGGATCCTTGATTTCGTTTTCCATCGCGTAGATGTCTTTCTTTAGTCTGGCGACTTCCTGAGAAGTCAGCTCTCTCTTTATGTTGAATACTCCTCCCAGAACTCCGTAAACCGGAATCCAATAGAGAAGCTGCTTTCCTGAATAACCTTTGCTTTTTGTCTTTTCAATCAGACATTTAATCAGCTCAGAATCAAGAAAGTCGAGGTCAATGCTGTCCGGGTCTGCAAAGAATGCTTCCCTGTACAGTACCTTGCCGAATTTGTCTTCGCCACATAAAGAGTAGCAGTCTGCAAGCTCTGCAAGCACCGAAGAAAGATTCGGATAAATATTATTAGCTTCTGTTAGAAAAGCCCGCGCATTTTCGAAATCTCCAAGCTTTTTGTAGCATATGCCTGTTTTTTTGTAGATTTCGGCTTTCTGGAGCGGATCTTTTTCCTCCAGCATCTTTTTGTATTCCTCAAGTGCATCAGAGAAGAAACCTTTTTGAACAGCAAAGAGGGCAGGTTCGTAAGGTTCACTTTCGCGCGAAATGTAAGACATGAAATTCTTCCATTCGAGAAGAATATTTTCACTTCTTTCGCAGGAATCCTCGATTTTCTTAAGTCGCTCTATGGAATCAATCCAGAAGACACAGCATTTATTTGTATAAATAAGCTCCCTGCTTTCCAAGTCGTGCTCAAAAAGAGAACTTATGATTTTCTGTGCTTCAAAAGGATTTCCTTTACTCAGAAAGTTAATTGCCTTTTTAAGCTCGTTTTCTGTCTGAACGTCCATAGTGTCTGAATTCTATTTTATACAAGAAAAGATTTTTAATCAATAAAAAATATGTATTTTTATGAAAATTGGGACAATATTTATAAAGCGAAAGTTGCAATCTGTCAAGTGAAATTTTTCAATAAAAATTTGGAAAAAACGATATCCCAGAAAAATCTGACGGACTCCCGCTGTCACTGGGGTATGGGCATGCTTGCTTTCCCTTTTTGCCTGCTCTGCACCGTCAGATTTTTCTATAAATTTGAGAAATTTCTACTTATTATTGTAAAATTTACATTTTCTTGTTAAAATATATGACAAATGAAAAATCAGATTTTAGCACCATCGCTGCTCTCTGCCGATTTTGCAGATCTGGGTGGCGAGATAAAAAAAATAGAAAATAACAATGGTGGAGCTGTTCATATTGATGTAATGGACGGTTCTTTTGTTCCGGAAATTACATACGGCGAGCCTGTAATCCGTTCAATCAGAAAGCTTACAAAACTTCCTTTTGATGTTCATCTTATGGTTGATAAGCCCGAACTTCATGTTGCTTCTTTTGCTGAAGCCGGAGCTGACTGGATTACCTTCCATTTTGAAGCAACAAATCATGCACACCGTATAATCCAGATGATTCATGAGAAAGGAAAAAAAGCCGGAGTTGCTGTCTGTCCGGGTACATCTTTATCCATACTGTCGGAAATCCTTCCTTGTGCCGATATTATATTAGTGATGACTGTCAATCCCGGCTGGGGCGGACAGAAGATTATTCCTTCCTGCGTGGAAAAAGTTGCCGAACTGAAAAAGTACAGAGAGGAACATGGACTGAATTATAGAATTTCTGTAGATGGCGGAATTAATAATGATACTTTGAAATCTGTAATTGATGCTGGTACAGATATTGTTGTTTCCGGTTCCTGCTTTTTTAACGGCAGTCTTAAATGGAGTTGAGAAGATTGTTAAAGCATTTTAAGAAAGGCGTTGTGGCGGCTTTTGTCTGCCTGTTTGTTTCAGGTTTTATCTCTGCATCTGAATCTGCTGTTTCTGCATTTGTAGAAGCCTGTAAGGCTTATTCAAGAGGAGAGTGGTCTGATGCAAAATTTATGCTCAGAAAATCAGTCTCATATAAAGAAAATCTGAACCCGGATACATACTACATGCTCATATCAGCAGAAGTTTACGATGGCGATAACAAGAATGCATTAGATGACTGTAATTTCTTTTTGGAAAACTTTCCGGATTCAATGTATTACTCACGAGTTTATTATCAAAAAGGAAAACTTCTTTATTCTCTTGGAGAATATGAAAAATGTATTATCGTATTGAGTGATTACTGTCACCGCTACGAAAAAGACGAGCTTTATTCTTTTGCTCTTTTTTACATTGGAGAATCTCTTTTTGCCGGATATAAATATGATGAAGCAGGTTCAATTTACGAACGCATCGTAACAGAGTTTCCAGAATCTCCGAAAACACCGGCTGCCCAATACCGACTTGAAACAATTTTGCAGCGGGGAAGGGAAGAAAAACTTTTATATCTTCTTAAACAGACAGGTGAAGAATATCTTGCTGCAAAAGAAGATTATGAACGACAGCTCCGACTGTATAATTCCGAAGCTGTCGATTCAACAAGAAAGAGACTGGCAGCAGCCCAGACACGAAATGATGAACTTGAAAACAAAGTAAAAGCTCTTGAAATGGAAATTGAAAGTCTGAAATCTGATAAAAATGATTCAGAAAGACGTTATAACGAACTTTTGAGTGAGCGTGAAAATGAGCCTGATGTTCCGGCACCAGTTCCTTTTGATGAAACAAGAAATCAGCTTAAAATACTGAAGCTTAAAGCTCTTGAAGCGCAGGACCTTCTTGATTCAAAGCAGACTCAGAAGACGGAGGAAAAATAAATGAAAAAACACACTTCTGTTTATAAATCTGTTTTTCTTGCATTTATGTTTTTCTCATTTTTGATGCCGGTTGCTGCCGATGACACTCCAACAGAAGAATCTGCAGCAACAGAACAGACTGTTTCTGATAACGATACCTCCACTCCCGTAGCTGCTCTTTCCGGTAAGAAAGCAAAAAAAGTAAAGAAGACTAAAGAAGAAAAAAAGGCTGAAAAAGAAGCCGAGAAAGCTGCAAAAGAAGCAGAAAAAGCTGCAAAAGAAGCCGAAAAAAATGCCAAAAAAGCTGCAAAAAAGAATGCAGATAAAACTACAGTAAAAGCTGAGCTTCCTGCAGAGAAAACCACCCCTGTAAAGGTAAAAGAAAGTGAAGAGTTTGGAATTATTCGTCTCAGAACAAAATCAAGACTTGGATCTTATACACTTTCTGTTATACAAGGCAGCGGTAAAACAGTTCCGGTTTTGTCTACTGCAGATGAGTATACAACTAATGGTTTTTATCTAAAAATCGGACGAAAAATTTATTCCTTGTGTACAGATAATATTGTAAAAACATCTTTGTCAGGTATAAAAGATGGTGTTGCTATAAAATATACTATCCCAAATATTGCAGAAGTAAATGTTGATTTTAACTATTTTCCTTCAAAGAAAAACGGGCCGGTTGATATGGTAAAGGTAATCGCGACTGTTACAAATAAAGGAAAGAGAACTGATTCTTTTGCATTTAAGGCTATTTTGGATACAATTCTTGGAGAAAAGACAGGAAATCATTTTTACACAAGTGAGGGTGTTATTATAAGAAATGAGGTAATGTATAGAACTCTGCAGAATCAGAAATACTTTGTTTCTAAAAATGAATCTGCTTCAATGCAGATGTTCTTTTCTGGAGCAGATTGTACAGAACCTGATGTGCTTGCTTTTGCTAATAAAGTTTCTTTTAGTAAAGATAAATGGGAACCTTCAATGATTATTGAGAAGGCTTTTGATACAGTTTTTTCATATAATGATTCAGCTGTTTGTTCAGTCTGGAAACCTGTAACAATTGCACCTGGTGAAAAATCAAAGGTTGTTTATTATCTGGCTTTTGCCGCAGAAGGTTCTGAGCCAACTGGTGATGCATTTATATATGGTAAAAATCAGCAGGCTCAGGCTGAAGCCGCTTCTGCTTCTTCACGAGCAGTAGAAGTTATAAGTCCTTATACAGATGAAACTAATGGGGGAGTTGATGAATTTATACCTGTGGTTTCGGAAAACTCAACAGCACCGGTAGTCTCATATACTCCTGTTAATCCTAATCAGGTAACGGCGTCGCCTCTTGCTCAAAATGAGTATGCACCTGTTACCGCAGATTCTGATTTGAATATTAAAAATATGTCAAAAGAGCAGCTTACTCCTGAGTATATTCAGGCCCTGCTGGATCGGATTGCTGCACTTGAAGAAGATTCTCCAACTCTTAACAGACAGGAACTTCTTCAGTTGAACGCAGAGCTTGATGCAATTTTGAATTATCTGAGGCAGTAGTTTTCATGGCAAAAGATGCACTGAGTCTGGCCTGGCTTGATATGAGAAGACGCCGTTTTGCTACGGCAATCAAGAGGCTTGAAGCTAAAAAAGAGATTTACGAAGAAAATTTTGAGTATTATGTTACTCTTGGAATTGCGTGTCTTTACGTGGGAGATATTGGTGCGTCTTCTTCATATTTTCAGCTTGCCAGAAGAATTAAACTTACAGATACCAGGCTCCTTCTTGGTCAGGCTGCAATTTTTCTGCGGCGCGGAGATACAGCAAGAGCACTTCAGTATTATCTTGAAATAAAAGAAAATGATCCTCTTAATAAAACTGCCGATGAAGCAATGGAGTTTATCCGCGTTCATGGAAATTATGATACAATCTGCCGCTGGGTAGATACCGGAAAAATCGAACAGTTTTATCCACCGCTTGGTTCTAATCCCGATAAACTTGCAATGTTAGGTGTTGCAGGTGCGGCTTTTGTTCTGGGCTGTGTATTTACATTCATATTCTTTCCGCGTGACCAGCAATATACTGGTCCGCGTGCAGATCTTTCTAAACTGGAGCTTTCTTCTGAAGAAAAATCAGATGCAAAGGAAAAGGATCTTTCTACACAGTCTTATGCAATAGTGCTTTCAAATAAAGAGATTAATAAAAAATATAATGATGCACTGAAGTATTTTCAGGCTCACCGCGACAATGCTGCCCAGATAGAAGTTAATATGATTTTGAATTCAGATGCTTCTCTTGCAGTTAAGAAGAAGGCGCGGCTTCTTATGGGCTATTTTGAAATCCCGGATTTTGATACAATAAGTGATGTTCCGTCCTTAACGGATGTAGCTGCTAATCCTGCTATGTATCTCGACTGTTGGGTAAACTGGGGCGGAAAGATTTCAAATGCCATAACATATGAAGATGGCAGTTATGCCTGCGATCTTCTTGTCGGTGACGATGCACTTGCAAAGTATGAAGGTTCTGTGAAGGTTCATTTTGATGCAGTACCTGCTGTAGACGGTGGACGTGCTGTAAAGATACTTGGAAAAATTGTTCTGGAAGATGGTGCTGTAAGCCTGAGGGGAAGGGCTGTTTACCAGAGCATAAAATAGGAAAAAAGAAAAAAAATCACAGATTTTTTAACTTTTTTTTTGAAAATTTGTCAAAAATCTTAATTTTGAAGCCATATTATATGTGGGAGGAAGGTGGCTATAATGGAAACATCTGAAAAAATGAAAGCTCTGGAGGCGGCTCGTCTTCAGATTGAAAAGCAGTTCGGTCAGGGTGCAATTATGAAGCTCGGCGACAAAGCAAATGCTGCGGGAATTGAAGTAATTCCTTCTGGTTCAATTTTGCTTGATGAAGCACTTGGTATCGGAGGATATCCTCGTGGCCGTGTTATCGAAATGTATGGTCCGGAAAGTTCTGGTAAAACAACTCTTGCCTTGCATGCGATTGCAGAAGCTCAGAAGCTTGGGGGTGTTGCAGCCTTTGTGGATGCGGAGCATGCTCTTGACCCGGTTTATGCAAAGAATCTTGGTGTAAATATAGATGAGCTTTGGGTTTCTCAGCCGGACACTGGTGAGCAGGCTCTTGAAATTACCGAGAACCTTGTAAGAAGCGGCGCGGTTGATGTTGTAGTTGTAGACTCAGTAGCAGCACTTACACCGGAAAAAGAAATAGAAGGCGAGATGGGTGACGCTGTAATGGGTATGCAGGCTCGTCTTATGAGCCAGGCTTTGCGTAAGCTTACAGCAATAATCGGAAAGTCAAACTGTATCGTAATCTTTATCAACCAGATTCGTATGAAGATTGGCGTTATGTTTGGTAACCCTGAAACAACAACTGGTGGACAGGCTTTGAAGTTCTATTCTTCTGTTCGTCTGGAAATCCGCCGTGTTGAAACAATTGATGGAAAAGGTGATGAGGATGCAATCGGAAACCGTGTTCGCGTAAAGATTGTTAAGAACAAGGTTGCGCCTCCATTCAGAAAGTGCGAACTTGATATTTACTTTGGTAAGGGAATTAATGCAAGTGCTTCTCTGCTTGATTCTGCCGTAAAACACGGAATTGTAGATAAACGTGGTGCATGGTATACAATGGGCGAAGAAAAAATCGGTCAGGGTAAAGAAAATGCTGTGAACTTTATCGAAACTAATCCTGAAATTGCTGCAACTATCGAAGCTAAGGTTCGCGAAATTGCATTCCCTGGCCAGGTAATTGAAAAGAAGGAGCCAAAAAAGGCTGCTGCAAAGAAGTCTGAAAAGACTGCTGCTGCCGCTGATGCATCTGATGCTCCTGCTGATGGTGCATTGTTTTAATTATTGAGGTGTTTTATTATGAAACGGGTTCTCCTGGGGCTTGGCTCAAACAAATCTTATAATAGTAAAACACCTCTTGAACTTCTTGCTTCTGCCGGCAGGGACTTGGAATGTTTGATGAAGAACTGTGTTTTTTCAAACGTCTACAAAACTCCTGCCATGTATGTTACAGATCAGGAAGATTTTTATAATGCGGCGGTTGTCGGCTATGTTCCGGACGACACTGACGCATTTGATTTTTTACATAAAATAAACGAAATCGAGGCTAAGTATGGCCGCGACCGCGCGAAGGAAATCCGCTTTGGTCCGCGCCCCATCGATATTGATATAGAACTTTTTGGAAACGAGCATATAGACTCGCCTGAGCTCCAGATTCCTCATATCCGAATGGAAGAAAGAGCTTTTGTTTTGATACCTTCCATTGAAGTTTTAAAATATTCTGCCGATGAAATAGTTAGGGAAAAATATATAAAATGCCTTGAGGCCGTAGAAAAAACGGGTGGGGCTGAAGGAATTAAAAAATTAATGGAATTCCCTAAGGCGGTAGAAAATGGAACAAACGGAAAACACAATTAGCACAGAAAATGCTGGCGGCACAACGGTTGCAGTAAAGCATGCATATAAGGCCGGCGAATTTGAAGGTCCGCTCGATCTTCTCTGGGCTCTCATCCGCGAAAGTAAAGTAAATATCTATGACATCCCGATTGCTCAGATTACAGAGCAGTATCTTGAATATCTTGATTACGCTGTGCAGACAGACCTCGGTGACCTTTCAGAATTCTACAGCTGGGCAGCAAAGCTTATTTATATCAAGAGCCGTATGCTTCTTCCTGTTGAAGTTGCTTATGATGATGAGGATGAAGAAGATCCTCGTGCAGAACTTGTAGAAAAGCTTATTGAATACCAGAAATTTAAGAAGCTTTCTTCTCTTATGGAAGAACAGGAAGATGATTCCGAATGGAACTTTGAACGCAAGAAGATTCAGCGTGTTTTGCCATTTGATGAGTCTGAGGATATGTGGGAAGAGGTAGACACCTGGGAACTCTTGCAGCAGATGCAGGACATCTTCAAGTCTATCATGAAGCAGTATTCAAATGAAAAGATTTTGAATATGTATGAGGAGATTTCTGTAAACGAAAAAATTACTCTTATGAACGAATTGCTTGAAGAAAAAAAAGAGTGTATGTTTACAGATCTTCTTACCCGTCCTGGAAATGAAATGGACGTAATCTGTGCTTTTATGGCAATTCTCGAAGCTGTCAAATTTAAGATGATTACAATCTTCCAGAACAAACTCTTCGGCGATATTAAGATTTGCGCCCGCGAAGAGAATTCCGGATATATCCCTTCAGAAGAAGAGTTAACCTCTAATTAATATATATATGTCACACGGATTGAGACTTGATAATGGAATATTAAGTCTCAAAACGAGTGTGTCAAGGCTTTAAGCGAAGCGTGCCTTGATACACTCGTATTCGATTTTGCTAACGCAAAATCCATTTTATATAATATATGAAACGACGTTAGTCGTTTCGAATCCGTGTGACAATAATATTGTTTTATGATACACTCTTTCGCATGGACTTTAATAAAGAAACAGCACTTGTTGAAACAGTTTTATTTCTTGAAAGTGAACCTCTTACCGTCAAGGTACTTGCAAACAAAGCTCAGCTTTCAGAAGAAGTAACAGAAAAGTGTATTGAACATCTCAAAGAAAAATATAACTCAGAAGATTCTGGTATTGAACTTGTAATGATTACAGGCGGCTGGTGTCTTGCTCCTAAAAAAGAATACTGGGACGTCCTTAAGGAATTTTACGGTTCAAAGAGAGAAGGCAGATTGTCAAAATCTGCAATGGAAACTCTTGCTATAATTGCATATTCGCAGCCTATAACCCGTGCAGAAATTGAACAACTTAGAGGTGTGGGTGTAGACAATATGATTCGCCTTTTGATTGAAAGAAATCTTATAAAAGAAGTTGGAAAAAAAGAAGCACCTGGAAGACCAACCTTGTTTGGAACAACCAAAGAATTTTTAAAACTATTCCGCTTGAATTCTATTGCTGATTTACCTAAACTTGATGAAGATGAACAGGAAAGATTCGAACTTGCCCGATAACAATAATCAGGAACAGACACGCCTTCAGGCTTACCTTGCTCATTGCGGGGTAGCAAGTCGTCGTGCTTCAGAACAAATTATTTTAGATGGTCGCGTTACTGTAAATGGAAATGTAATAACAGAACTTGGTACAAAGGTTTCTGCCGGGGATAAGGTTTGTGTTGACGGGCAGCCTGTACACCTGGAAAAACGAAAGTGTTATGTTCTTTTGAATAAGCCTGCCGGTTTTGTTTGTTCTGCTAGTGATGAAAAGGGAAGACAGGTTGCAGCTGATTTACTGCGTGAGTCTTATAAAGAACGTCTGTATAATGTTGGTCGCCTCGATATGTATTCCAAGGGTATGATTCTTTTTACAAATGACGGTGACTTTGCTGCAAAACTTTCTCATCCATCAAGTCAGATTGAAAAAGAATATATAGTAGAAACAAGCCAGGATGTAAGCCCCGAAACTGCGGCTCTTCTGGAACACGGAGTTCGTGTAGATAACGTATTTTATAAATGTGTACGTTGTGATGTTCTTAAACCTCGAAAAATCCGTATAGTTCTTATAGAAGGAAAAAATCGCGAAATTAGAAAAATGCTTGAGAGTCAGAATATTGGAACCCGTTCGCTTGTTCGTGTACGTATTGGTAATGTAAATCTGGATGATCTCCGCCCTGGCCAACACCGCGATCTTACCGAGCGAGAGGTAAAAGGACTCCTTGCCCTTTGTAAATAGATTGCTCTGCTGACCTTACGAGGACAGCCGGACAATCTGTATTTGACAAAGTTGCGTAACTCCTTTTATAATCACACTGTTACTATGAATAAAGTCGTTGCTGCTTATCGTAATCGATATTATATTTCACCTTCAGATCTGGCAGATTCTGGAGAAACAAACCGGCTTCATTTGATTTTTATCAGTCCTTTTTTATTTGCATTCGGATTGTTTAATCTGCTGATGAGTCTTTTACTTAATCATAAAAGTAATTTATATGAAAGTTCTTTCACATATGTATATTTTGGTATCTATATTCTTGTTAGTTCCTTTTTGTATTTTTATTCAATTGCAGTAAAAAATGTTTCGAGAGAAAAATCTTATGTAATAAAGACTATGCCTTTTTATATTGGTTACCTGAGTTTTCTTGGGATAGGTGCATTTAATTTTTTTATGACTCAACCATTTAATGGAGTGATAATCTTTAATCTTACCAGCGTTATTGCAGTTTGTGTTTTTTCATTTTCACCAATTATATTTCTTTTCGGGCTGCTGGCAGATTTAGGTATTATGGCTTCAGGAATATACGAGAATTTTGGTATTTCTGGATTATTAAATTTCATAACTACAACAATTCTTCTGTTTTGCCTGTCGCTTTATAAACGCCGTTCAGAAAAGAAAATCATAATGCTGCTGAAAAAACAAAAGCAGAGTCTTGAAGCTAAAACCTTCGGAAATTTTACGCTTTTGTATGATAACAGGATAATCAAATTTTCAAGAACAAAATCTAATGAACTTCTGGCTTATCTGATTTATAAAAACGGCAGCTCAGTAAAAACAAAAGAATTAATTGCAGTTCTTTATGGTGCAGAGGCTGATTCTTCACGTTATGGAGCTAATCTACGTAATCTGATTGTAGATATAAAACGAAGCCTTTCAGAACTTGAAATTCAGAATTTCTTTATAGCAGAATACAATAATTTCCGAATTAATCCTGAAGTAATCAAATGTGATTATTTTGATTTTATTTCTGGTGATAAACAGGCAATAAAAAGTTTTACCGGTGCATTTATGAGTCAGTACAAATGGGCTGAGGATGTTACTGTTTTCATGAAATACAAGGTGTTAAAAAATAAACTTTAGATTATTGAAAAAATATTTTATATAGGAAGGTTTTTTATGACAAAAAAACAGTTTTTTACTTTATCAGGAATTTGTCTTTTAGGCTGTATGCTTATGCTTGCTTCTTTAATTTTAAAATCGCATAAAGCTGGAGTTGAGTGGGATGGAAGCTCTTATAATATCGAAAATGTAAATCCGGTTGATGCAAAATTTGCAAGACCATACAACGAAACTCTGGATACTATAGGTGATGTATTTGTTGTGTTTTCTGGTCTTATTGTTGTAGTTTCTGTTTTTACATCTTTTTTTGCTTCAAAAGATAAGTCAAAAGGTTTTAAGATTGCATTTGTCGACAGTTTAATTTTGGGAATCAGCTGGTTGTACGGAAACAGCTTTTATAGAATGTTAAAAATTCTGGCAGGAAGAATTCGTCCATATATGTATTTTGAAAATCCGAGTCAGAAGGGGATAGAAAAAGGAGATTTTTTCCTTTCCTGGCCAAGCGGACATTCTGCAAATGTTTTTATAGCTTTCGGATTTTTACTGACATGGTTTACTGTACGTTATGCAGATTCAAAATTGAAGAAACCTGTGCTCACTTTTACTTTCGCAGTATGTGTCACAACTATGATTTTGAGAATGCTTAGCGGAAACCATTTTATGACAGATGTGCTTTCTGGAGCTGCAATTGGTTGTGTGTCAGGTTATTTTATTTCAGCTCTTTGTTATAGAATTAATGGAGAAAAAAAATGATTATAGCAATCGATGGTCCTGCAGGAACAGGAAAAAGTACAATAGCAAAAATGCTGGCAGAAAAATTAGATATTACTTTTTTGAACAGCGGCGGTTTTTACAGAACTTTGACAATGGCCGTGCTTGATGCCGGAGTTGATTATAAGGATGAAAAGGCAACTCTTGATTTTTGCCGCAAGCAGAAAATCGAATATACAAAAGAAGGTCATTTTATCCTTAATGGAAAAGATGTTACAGACCATCTTCATGATGACCGGATTACTGCAAATGCAAGTCAGGTTAGTTCTATAGTAGAAATCCGTCATCTGGTAAACGATCTTATGCGGGAGATTACAAAAAGCCTTAGTATTGTCTGCGAAGGTCGCGATATGACAACCGTTGTGTTTCCGAATGCAGAAGTCAAGGTTTACCTGGATGCTTCTGCAGAGGTTCGTGCTAAACGCCGTTTTGATCAGGGGGTTAGTGATATGACTCTTGAAGAAATCAAGGCTGCTATAGAAAAGCGTGACGAAATGGACAAAAACAAGAAAGAAGGTTCTCTTAAAATTGCAAAAGATGCGTTATATATAGATACTTCTAACTTGACGATAGACAATGTTTGTGCGATAATAGAAAAACAAATTTCATAAATTAAAGGTTTTAGGATGGAAGAAATGGAAGTGGAAAAGGAAGAAGCTCAGAACTCCAAGGGCGACTTTCAGACACAATTAGAGGAGTCCCTTAAAGAATTCAATGCACCACAGGCTGGTCAGATGGTAGAAGGTATCGTAGTACAGATTACCAATGACTATGTTTATGTTGATATTGGAGACAAGTCAGAGGGATTAATCCCTACAGAGGAGTTCGCAGGCGACCTGCCGAAAGAAGGGGATAAGGTTCAGGCGTTCTTGTCAGGACACAATGCTAATGGTCCTGTATTGTCAAAGAAGAAGGCTGATTCAAAGCGCTACATGAAAGAGATTCAGTCAGCATGGAAGGATAAAACCCCTGTTGATGGCGTAATCGTAAAAGTAGTGAAGAGTGGCTATGAGGTTGATCTTGGTATTGACCGTGCAGCATTCCTGCCTATCAGTCAGGCTGATGCTGAAAAGATTGACAAGCCTGAGTCATTGATTGGTTTGAGATCTAAGTTCTATATTGAACGTCTTTATTCAGATAATAAATTGAACCCTGTAGTTAACCGTCGCAAGTATCTTGAAGAAGAAATCGATGAAAAACGCGATGCATTCTTCAATTCTGTACAGATTGGAGACACTGTAAAGGGTACAGTAAAGAGCTTTACAAGCTTTGGTGCATTCATTGATTTGGGTGGCTTTGATGGTCTTCTCCATATCAACGATATGAGCTGGGGCCACGTAGCTCGTCCAAAGGATTTCGTAAAGAAGGGACAGGAAATCGAACTTAAGGTTATCCGCCTTGATCCTGCTGAAAAGAGAATCAATCTCTCTCTTAAGCACTTTGCTGAAGATCCATGGATTCACTTCGAAGAAAAATATCATGTTAATGACATCGTAAAAGGTAAGGTTACAAAGCTTACAGAATTCGGTGCATTCGTTGAACTTGAAGAAGGAATTGAAGGTCTTGTACACATTTCTGAGTTCTCTTGGACAAAGAAAGTCAACAAGCCTGGCGATATGGTTTCTGTTGGTCAGGAAGTTGAAGCAATGATTCTTGGATATGATATCCAGGCTGGTCGTGTTTCTCTCGGCTTTAAGCAGGCTACAGAAAATCCATGGGATTCAATTGCAGAAAAATATCCTGTTGGAACAAAAATCAAGGGCAAGGTTGTTAAGATTACAAACATCGGCGCATTTGTTGCTCTTGAAGACGGAATCGACGCTTTCCTTCATGCTGATGATATTTCATGGACAAAGAAAGTTAAGCATCCGGGCAGCGAATTGACTGTTGATCAGGAAATTGAAGCTATTGTTATTGAGTGCGATCCAGAAGCTCACAGAGTTAAAGTTGGAATCAAGCAGCTTACAGACAATCCTTGGAAGGCATTCGCAGAAGAATATAAGCCTGGTTCAACTTTGGAAGGTGAAATTACTTCTATCACAGATTTCGGAATCTTCGTAAAGGCTCCAAACGGAATTGAAGGTCTTGTAAATAAGGCAAACCTCAGTGACGACAAGGATGTTCCTTTTGAAGAGGCTGTTACAAAATACAAGGTTGGCGACAAAATCAACGTATTCGTTGTAGACGTAAAGGTAGACAAGGAGCAGGTTGCCTTCTCTGTACGTGAGTATAAGAGAAAGCAGCAGCGCGACGAAATCTCACAGTATATGTCTAGTTCGAATGACGATGATGACGGAGCATACACACTCGGTGATATGCTTAAGTCTCAGAAAAACGACTAAAGTCAACCGTCACCCCGACACTGAATCAAGTTCAGCGTTCGGGGTCTATTCTTATAGATGCTGAACGTCATCCTGAACTTGTTTCAGGATCAGCATGACGGTAATATCATACGGGTGGGAATGGAAAAGAAAGTTATACCTTTTGCAGGCAAAAGCTCTTTTGCAAAAGAACTTAGTACGCTGGTACAGACTCTTTCTGGAAATAACGCTTCGGTGCTGTTAATTGGAGAAAGGGGGACGGGAAAACGTCTTATTGCCCAGCATATCCATTCTGCTGTTGTTAAATCTTCAGGTACTGAAAATAGTACCGGTTATTTTTTTGAGATAAACTGCAGGTCGTTTACAGAAGCACAGGTAATTGATGGTTTTGAAACTGTAAGTCGTATGATTACATACGGGCAAAGAATTACAATGTTTGTAAGTTTTGCTGATACTTTAAATCATCAGATGCAGGCAGCTTTTCTAGACTTAATTAAGAAAACGGCTGGAAAAAATCTTAATCTTAAGATAATTTGTACAGCTGAGCATCCGATTGAAGATGTTGTTTCTTGCGGGAAATTTTCTGCAGAACTATATTCACGGCTTAATACTGTGATTCTAAATGTTCCTCCATTACGTCAAAGAAAAGAGGATATAATTCCTATTGCGCAGGTTTATCTTGCACGTTTTGCAAAAAAATCAGGACTTGGTTTTACTGAGTTTTCTGAAGGTGCAAAAGCTGAAATGTTTGAGTGTTTCTGGCAGGGTAATGCTGACGAATTGATTAATGCTGTACAACGAGCATTCATTGTTGGTAAACCGCCTGTTATTAATGAAAGTGATCTTGGTTTTGCAGTTGAAAGTCCAGCTTTATCGCAGACTGTAGAGGCTGTTGGAAAAGATGGAAGTGATAAATCTCTTAAGACTGCAGTAGATGCTTTTAAACGGGAATATATCATAAGGATTCTTTCTGAAAACGGATGGAATCAGACAAAGGCCGCCAGCGTTCTTGGTATTCAACGTACTTACGTTATCCGGCTTATGAACGAATTGCATATAGACCGTCATTAAGATGGCGGCTTTATAAAAAGATAAATATTTTTTATAAATTGAGGTTTATATAAAATGGCAAATTATGAAGAAGAAACTGCAAGCACAAAACTTGCCGCTTTTATTGAAAAGAATAAGAAGTTTTTTATAGCAGCAATTGTCATTATTATTTGTGCTGTAATAGGTTATATTATTGCAGCTTCTGTAATGAATAAAGCTACTGCAAAAAATCTTCAGGTTCTTGATGAAATCGTTTTTGAATTAACAGATAAGAGTTCAGATCTCGAAGAAGCTGAAGTTGAAACAAGACGTCAGACTGCTATTGAAAAAGCATCTGCATACGTTAAGAAGGGTGGAATTACAGGTGCCCGCGCAAATATGCTTTGTGCAGATCTTACATATCAGCAGAAAAAATATTCTGAATCAGCAGAATATTGGAAAGAAACAGCTAAGAAAGCAAAGAAATCTTACCTTGCTCCAATAGCATATTTTAATCTTGCTGCATGTAATGAAGAACTTGGTCAGACTGACGAAGCTGCTGCAAATTATAAGCTTGCTGCAGATTCAAAAGATTTCGTAATGCGTGAACATGCTATGTTCAGCTATGCTCGTGTTATGGAAACTAAAGGTGACTATACAGAAGCTTCTGCTGTATACACAGAGCTTAATGATAAGTATTCAGACAGTGAATGGGCTAATCTTGCAAAGTCTAGACTTATTGCTCTTAAAAACGACGGAAAAATTCAGTAAAACATTCTAAAACATTAAATATATATATGAATAAGACATACAATAAAAAAGAAAACATATTTTTAAGCTTTTTACTTGTATGTCTTATTTTATTTAACACTTCTTGCGGACTTGATACATATTATGTAATTGATCCGCCAACTCTTGTTACTAATGAACCTATTTATTCTTCTATTGATCCTTCAAGCTGGTATTTTGAATTCTATACTACCGAAAATGATTATGAGGGTGTAAAATTTTTAGGAACAGAAGTTTATTATAAAATTTATAGAAACAGTAGCAGAATGGAAAGTGAATATAAAACCATCGTAGCTACAGCAAATAATATAGAAACTTCTTCTTCTGCAGCTGACAAATTGATTAATAACTATAAGTATAAGCCTCTTGGTGCCTATGGCAATTATAGTCAGTCTGTTTTGATTCCTTCTGCAGGTATGAACAGACTTGTTCATATTCGCTTAAGTGATTATCCTCCATATCAGGCACAGATTCTTGTTGGAGGAGCAAATATTTATAACAGCTCTTCAATCGTTATTCCTGTAAGAAATATATCAAGAACTGGTGATAATTCTTTTAATTTTAAGAATATGGACTCTTCTTTACGTCCTAAAAAAGATGATGAAGATGTAGACTATTCAGGTTCAGGTTCTGATTCTATATGGTATGTTGCTATGTTTGCGGTAGAAGTTGGACAGGATTCAACTTATTCAACAATAAACAGTAATGTATTATTTTTGGGTTCAGTAACCATATCAGCAGAATAGATATAAAAAAGGGCTGTCTAAAAAGTATTGTCATGCTGAACCTTTGCAGCACAGCTGCTCGGAGACTCGCTAAAAATAGTCCACTGGACTATTTTTGCCCTGCTACGCAGTGCCGCTCCCTATGTTTCAGCATCTACACTACATTTAGAGCTATAGATTCCGAAACAAGTTCGGAATGACACCAGGAGATAAACTTATTGGTCATCTCCTTTCAGATTATTGACGCTTGGCAGAATCGAACTGTCGACCTACTGCTTAGAAGATTTCAAAAGTAACAGTTCAGTACAATTCGCTAGCGTCCTAATAACCTGCTATTTCTTTATACTATAATAATTTACAATTCGCAATAGTTCAAAACTGAATATTTTAATTCAATTTTTTTGTACCAGTTTTGTGTACCAGTTTTTATAATATGCAATCTGTCACCTCGAATGCGGTGGCAACAAAAATCGATACTGTGTTAGGTAAAATCGATACTGTGTTAGGTAACAATACTTTTGAGATTAATCAACCTGCTTTGCCGGCTGCACAACGAAAAAGAAATAACATTCAGGAACAAAGTGAAAGTATATATTCTATTGACCTTATTAATAAAAATAAAAACGGTTTATCAATAGACATTAATTATAGGGATAGTCGTATAAATGTTCATAAAATTGAAAACAACAAAGTGATTGAAACGAAAAGTATTTTTTTAAATTAAAAAATATCTAAACGGAGTAAAGAAAATTATTCCGTTTAATCAGTTGTTTTAGTGCATTCGATAATGATTTTTGAGTTCGAAGCAGGCCCTGTACCAAAAGGGCAAAAACCTGCATCTTTATCAAAAGCCATAGGGGAAAAACTATATCTTCCTTTACTGTTGAACCACAGCAATTTTAAGGTCATTACCTTCTAAATATATACCTAGTCACTATGTAGCTGGTGTATTTCTTGGTTATAATTCAACACAGGTTGTTGTTGCGAGAGGAACTGTTAAAACAAATGGGGAAATAGTACTAGATGAAGCGAATTGGACTAATGGTACAAAAATAAGAGTAGGTATCACCTACTGTGTTGATTAGACTAATAGCAGGTTCAGCAAGATGTTTGATGATTGCACAAAAAGATCAATAGTATAGTTATATATACATCAAATACTTTTTTGAACTTATTACTCCATTATCTATAGTGCAGAACATAACCCTGTTTTTTGTAAAGAATAAAAACTCACCTTCGGTATTATGTTTGAAGCCAATATAATACCCTTCTTCTGCTAATTCTGTATACCCCGAAAAAGGTTTATAGTTTGATGTATTATTAAATGTTGATAGTATTATTTCTCGCACAGAACTAGTTGGTTGGACTCCGTCTAAATTATACACTCCTAAACATTGAGCCACAGCGTTTGAGGTAACAGATTGCATATTATTTGAAGCAACAGTATCAACCGGAAGAGGAGAAAGCAGAATCCAGCGCTGGATTGAAGTGTTCCCAATTGTGGCAGAAAAATATTTCAGATGCATCCAGGTATCAGCTGGCCATGAGCCGACTGCAGAGCCATTGGGATAATAAATCGGAATGGAGCCGGAGCCGGCGAAGTTTAAGGATGGACTGCTGGCTGTGTTTGCTGTTGTAAAGCAAACTACAACCTCACGACCGGAAACAAGATTAAAATCGGGATTGCTGTCTGTAAGCACGGCACTTTTTACAGCTGTTGATGCTGATGTATCTGATACGCCGAAAGGACAGCTGCAAAGGCTTGCCTTTGAAATACCTTTATCGGAATCTTCTTCAGTACCAGGCTTATGTCGTAGCTGAATCATATCACTGTCAGAGATTTCTGAAAAACTGAGTCGTTCGCTGTCGTTTTCACCCTTAAATCTTGTTGTTCCCATTCTATTCTTCCTTTGTTTCTGTAGTTTCCACTTTTTCAGCTTTTACCGTCTGAACAAGATTTTTGCATTGTGCCTGATATTGATAGGTTAAATTTGCTGATAATTCAGCATAAGGCTTTAACAAACCTAAAACCAGAGCAATCTGTTCTGTTGATAAATTGATAGTAAATTTGTTCATAATAAAATAGTCACTCCTGTAATAATTTACTTTACAAAGATATTTGATGCAGTAATTCCCGTTATATTATAACTAACAACACTTGCCCAATTATCAAAATTACTTTGTCCAGTAACATTTGCATATTCAATTTGAAATTTCTCTTCCACATTATTAAAATAAATTCGGCAGCTTCTTCCTAGATTCGGGGCATACCCATAAATCAATCCTAACCAAGGTAGAAATTCATTATCTTTCCGGTAAACACCTATACTTATAACATCCATTGAAAAGCCGGCTGCTCCTCCTTGAACACTGTATGTACCTATAATATCTCCTTCTGCCGCAAATAATGAATAATCATTATTCGAAAATAAAGTCTGCTTAACAGATGAAGTTATCCAGTGAGAAATATAATCATTAATATCTGGTATTAAAAATGAAGAATACATAACGCCGAACTCTGTTCTTGAAGTAGGATGCCATCCGCTCTTCTTTGAATTATATTTTACTTCATAAGCCTTATTAAGGAATCCTGAGATTTCCATATATCCATTAACAAGATTTTTCCCATGTGTACGAACTGTTTGATCATAAACTGCAAAAGCATACAAACCAAGTTCTTCATTATAAAAACAATGGAGATCACCTATAAACTGGCCCGTAACCGTTATATTCGTAAAAAATCCCGCTGTTGCCTTGATTGCTTCTACATCAATTAAGCCCGTTACAATTTTTCCTTTTTCAATAACTGTATACTCTCTGCTGATTCCTGTATCTTCAATATATGCTTCCAGAAGATCACTTGCATAAGCATGAGCATCCCCGACGGTAATAAGATTTCCGGAAGCAATAACTCCGACAGTAAGATCATTAATAAATGCCTGGTCTGCAATAAGCTTACTGATAAAAGCTTGATTTGCAATAAGTAAATCTACATAAATAGAATTTGATGTAAGATGATTAAGATATTCATAAACCTGAGAATTATTGCTCTGCAAATCAGCATTTGCAATGCTTAAAACATCACCCATTGCAAAAGTGCTGTGTCCTATATCTGTATCAGTTTCCCACTTCCATGCCTTATTAATTCCTATGAATTTATACATTCTTGATTTTCGGAATACTCCCTCCATTGAAAGCTCCGAAACTGTATCTTCTCCGCCCCATACAACATAATCATTAATTCCGGCAAT
>SAMEA3663277__coassemble_139_pt1 | contig 25321 bp, 34 predicted proteins | sample SAMEA3663277__metabat2_high_PE_016 | metagenome-assembled genome bin SAMEA3663277 (sample SAMEA3663277) | pig gut metagenome | biome: pig gut; feature: pig-associated habitat; material: faeces | place: China | collected 2013 | reverse complement strand
ATTTTGGAAAATTATGGAAAGGTGTTTTTCCGGAGAGTCCTCTTTCTGATGATCAGATTATTGAACATATGTCTTTCAGTTCAATTACTACTCAGGAATACAAATGGTATGAAAGTCTTAATGCTATTTCATATAAATATCTGACTGAAAAAGAAGTAAAATATCTTTTTAAAGAAAGAAGCATCCATAGTCTTTATCTTCCTGATTCTTCGATATTAAAAAAATGGTATGAAGATTTCTGTAATTCCCAAGATGAATATCAGTTAGACTATTTTGACCAGTATGAAATAGAGCATAATAATCCACATTTTATTCAGATGAGACAGTTTCTTGAGAAATATCGAAAGGATGATTTTGATGAGATTCTTTATTATCTGATGTATTACATAAAAGATGGCTTTAGGATGACAGAGGTCATTAATATTCTGAATGAAGATTTTAAGCTGACAGAATCTTTGAAAGTAAAAGATGCAGAACAGTTTTGTAGAATCTATCAGAACCTTCATAATTCAACACATTTGTGGGTAAATTATGGCTGGACTCCTACAGATTTAGCAAATCAGAGCCGGCAGGAATACATACAGAATAATCCAAATATAATCCCTTTTCCAAAGGAACTTGCTGGCATGAATTTTCAGCAAATCCCAAAGGTTGGCAGAAATGATCCGTGTCCATGTGGCAGCGGAAAGAAGTATAAGCAGTGCCATGGAAGATAAAAATGTTGGAAAAAAGTTTGAGCATGATTTTGACAGAGCAGATTCCGATTGGATATTTGCACCAGGTCTGGATGTTCAGTATCAGTGGAATCTTGAAGCTCTTGGTTTAATAGCTTCGATGTTATCAAAAGCGTGAAGAGTTCGAAAAATGGGCTTTGTTTATTCGTAAATATGGATAAGCAAATTGTAGTCTTCGAAAAACAGAATAATTGATACTAGGAAATATAGAGATGACAGAAAACGAAGAGTTGCTTAAAAAACTGTTTGCGGAGAAAGATTTTAAGCCGAATGATGCTCAGTACAGAGCGATTACTCATATTGAAGGGCCACTGTTTTTGACGGCCGGACCTGGTTCTGGAAAGACTCGAGTATTGCTTTGGCGCACTTTGAATCTTATTGTTTTTCATAATGTACAACCAAATGAGATTTTTCTTGCTACCTTTACGGAAAAGGCTGCATTGCAGTTAAAAGAAGGTTTACAGGGACTTCTTTCTATTGCATCTAAATATACTCATAAGCCTTATGATATTGCTGAAATGTATGTTGGTACTTTACATTCTCTTTGTCAAAAGCTTTTGAGTGACAGGCGTTTTAGTGAAGGAATGGCACGTAGTAGACGGTCTGTAATTATGGATGAACTGGACCAGCACTTTTTTATTGCAAGATCAGACAACTGGAATGCACTTTTAGAAGCTGGTGGATTTGACCCTTCAAAAGCTGTTGATGCTTATTATCAGATTAACACTTGGTTTGGAATGTCTCGTGAAAAAGAAATTGGAGTAAAACCTACTAGAATTGACTTGAATATAAATTATCGTTCTCGAAAACAGATTGTTGATACATACACTTCTTTTATTGAAGGAACAAACTGGGAAAATCCTGATAAACCAGGACAGTACTATCGCATTCCTGATAAGAACATTGTGGCTCATAGCGAAGACAACAATACTTCTGTAATTCTTGAGTCTGGAAAGAAAGAAGATGTTACTAAAAACATTGTTGAGCTGATTAGAAAAATTAAAGAAGAAGGAAAGATTTCTGATTACAATCAGTGTGCTTTATTATTTCCATCTTTAGGTGCTGCAGCTGAAAAAGAATTTGAGAATGCTTTTGAAGATGCTGGTATTCCATACTATGCTCCACGTGCGAATAATATTCTAAACACAGAAGAGTTTCTTGTTGTATTTGGAATATTAGCAAAGATTTTTAAGGTTGAAGCAAATCCAGATGGAGCTCGTGGTGAAGGAATGAAAAATTTCCAGAAGTGGCTGCAAGCTGCTTTAATTCGTGCTGATGAAGTTGTAAACGAAGATAAAAACCTTGAAGAGTTCATCGTTGAAAAATGGACTGAAATAGAATTTTCAAAACGTAATTTTCGTGCAATGGCTAATTACTGTGAGGAAAAAAAGATTCCATTTACTAATAAAGCATATGCCCAGACAACAAGAGTTTTAGCAGCTGTTCCAAAACTTGATGATAATGTAAAACGAGTTTTACTTAGTAAGAATCTGAATGACTTTCTGACTAAAAAGAACAACGAAGGAAAGCCGATGTCTGTTGGTTATGTGCTTAGTCGTGTAACTGCATTGGACTGGACTCTTTTGGACTTGTTCTATCAGTTGAATACTTTTAACTGGTTTGGTGAAAAATACGAGAAAGCCGAAAAAGGTGAAGAAGATTCTGCTCTTTATAATTTTGGATTAATTACAAAGTATCTTGCAAAGTACATGGAAATGAATAATCCAATCATTTCTGGAAAGAACTTTCAGGAAAATGCAATGGGAAAGAACTTGTTCAATTCTTACTTGTACACACTGTATCGCTTAGGTGAAACTGAATACGAAGATGCAGATGATCCTTTCCCAAAAGGTTGTGTACCATTCCTTACAGTCCATCAGTCTAAAGGATTGGAATTTCCTGTAGTAGTTTTGGCAAGTTGCCGTCACAACAATAGACAGGCAAGACCTCTTGATGTTCTTGTAAGAAAGATGTTCGTAGAACAGAATAAACTTCCTGAAATGGCAGAGCCGTTAGACAAGATGGATGAATACGATACAATGCGAATGTTCTATGTTGCTTTGAGCCGTGCAAAGAATGTTTTGATAATGGCACAGTTCAAAGGACAGGGCCAAAGTACTTATCACGCACTGAACCATTTGTTTAATGAAAAGCAATTTGCAAATTGTTCGCAGCTACATGTAAATGAACTTCCTGATAGCAATGATAAAAGCGATAGAATGGCTCATGTATATACTTATACTGGCGACTATCTGCCATATAAGAATTGTCCTAGAAATTACATGGTATTCCACAAATATGCATTTGTCCCTTCTCGAAGTCAGACAATGTTCTTTGGTAGTCTTGTACACCAGAGTATTGAAGATTTGCAGAACTTTATAAACGGAGGAATCAGATAATGGCAATTGATATGACTGAAGATGAAATCGAACTGAAACTCCGTGATTTTTTTGAAGAGAACTTTGAGTTCTTAAAAGACAGTTCTGGACACTCTATTGATTCATATATGAAAGAAAAAGCTTTTCAACAAGTTTTGTATTATTGGAAGAAAAATAGAGCTTTGATTGAACGCATTACCAGAAGCGAAGTAAAACTGAGCCTGTCAGAACAGAAAACTCCAAAAGATAAGATTCCTTACACAATGGAAGGTGTAGTTGATATTGTGCAGGAAGTTGATGGAGTTTGGCTTTATGATTTGAAAACTCATGACCAGGAACGAATCAAGGCCAATCTCACTCCATACAAGGAACAACTTTTTATTTATGCATTCATCTGGAAAAATTTACAGGGTAATCAACTGGATAATACTGCTATAATTTCGACATCATTACCGAATAAACTTGAAAAAGCAATTGAACTGGGAAAGCCAGAACTGATAGAACGTGAAGTAAAAAGTTGGGAGCCGATTATTCCAATAGGTTATAGCGAAGATGAAGTTGCAGATATGATTAACAATTTTGGAGAAGTTGTTGAACATATCGAAAATAGTGATTTTGCAGCTCCAGATTTAAATACGCTTTTGAAAGTTCCTGATGGAATGAAGAAACCTTTTGCAGTTCATGTTTGCAGAAACTGCGATGTACGTTACAGCTGTAAGAGTTATGCAGAATATATGAAAGTGAGCAAAGGAGCCAACCGCAATAATATGTACAAATACATGTGTGCACGTGCTGAAGACCAAGATGATTTTGTAAATGGAAATTTGGTAATTGATAATTAAAGAAAAATGGAAAATTCAGAAGAAATACACAAACAAGTGTGAAGGAATTTTGAAGAATTACATACTGTGATATTTTTTATCCAAATCAACAAAAACTTTACAAATGAAAAAGTTTGTATTATAATAAACAAGAAAATATGGAAGAAATAGTCTTTGAACGTCCGCAATATATTGAAATACTCGAAAAACTGCGTAAAAAGCGCGTCATAAAAGTTGCAACAGGAATCCGCAGGGCAGGAAAATCATCTGTTTTTTTGATGTATGAGGCTTTCCTAAAAAAGCATGGAGTTGCAGAAAAAAATATAATCCATCTGAATCTGGAAGACCTTCAGAATGCGGAACTTTTGGACTATAAAAAGCTCTATGCTTACATAAATGAAAAAACAGCCGGACAGGAAGATTTTTATGTCTTCATCGATGAAGTGCAGCAGTGCCTGTCTTTTGAAAAAGCACTTTCAAGCCTTTTTTTGAACTCCAGATTGGATCTGTATGTTACAGGAAGCAACGCCTACTTCCTTTCAGGTGAACTTGCAACCCTTTTAAGCGGACGCTATGTGGAAATACACATCCTGCCCCTTTCATTCAAAGAATACCTTTTCTTCAACAAAAAAGACGGCTCAATCAGTGCAGAAGAAAAAAAAGTCATGTTCTCAAAGTATCTTTCCCATGGGCAGTTTCCATATCTTGCATTTCTGGGAGATGATGAAGAAGCCTTGCGTGCCTACATGGAAGGAATTTTTAACACAATTCTCATAAAAGATGTATGTGTGCGTGAAAAAATTAACGATGTCACACTTTTGCAGCGCATCGTAAAAACGGTTTGCTCCAATGTGGGAAGTTCCATTTCCTCAAAGCGCATTACCGACACACTCATTTCTTCGGGGCGTAAAATCACAGGCAACACCGTAGAACGCTATCTTAATGCCCTGTGTGATGCCTTTATTTTTTATGAAGTTCCAAGATTTGACATTCGCGGAAATGAAATGCTCAAGACACTGGGGAAATACTACCTTGCCGACACAGGTCTACGCAACATCCTCATAGGAAGCAGGACAGATGATTTTGGACACATGCTTGAAAACATCGTCTATCTTGAACTTAAACGGCGGGGAAATCAGGTATATGTAGGAAAGGCCGGAGATGCAGAAATTGATTTTGTCTGTAAAAAAGGAAATGAAATAAGCTACTATCAGGTCAGCGCGAGTGTGCTTGATGAAGCAACACGAAAGCGTGAACTGTCCGCCTTTATCCCCGTAAAAGACAACTATCCCAAATATCTTCTGACACTTGATGATTATGATTTTGGTTCTTTGGGCGGAATCATACACAAAAACATCGTCCAATGGATGATTGATAATTGAGAATATTTGTCATGCTGAACTTGTTTCAGCATCTTTAGCAATCACAAAGGAGCAATACAAATGAAACTTTTAATCGTAATCGACATGCAGAATGATTTTATAGACGGTTCCCTTGGAACAAAAGAAGCTGTGGCAATCGTACCTAATGTTGCAAAGAAAATCGCAAAGGCCAGGGCTGCAGGCGAAACCGTTGTGTTTACTCGCGACACTCATCAGAAAAATTATCTTAAAACTCAGGAAGGAAAGAATCTTCCGGTTCTTCACTGTGTTGAAGGTAGTGACGGATGGCAGATTTCTAGCAAATTAGAAGTAGGGGACAGCCGTATTTTTGATAAGCCAACCTTTGGTTCAATGGAACTTGCTGACTATGTTGCAGCTTTGCGCGACCTTAAAGAAATTGAGCTTGTTGGACTCTGCACTGGAATCTGCGTTATCAGCAATGCATTTATTCTGAAAGCAAAACTTCCAGAAGTTAAGATTACTGTTGATGCAAGCTGCTGTGCCTGCGTAACTCCGGAAAGTCATAAAACAGCTCTTTCTGCTATGAAGCTCTGCCAGATTAAAGTAATTGGGGAAAAGAAAAAGCCTCAGAAGAATAATGGCGGTGTTTATAAGCTTTATACTGAACTGGAAGGCTTTAAACCAAAAATTCACAGAACTTTTCTGATTAATAAAAATATGCCCATGCTGAGTCTTGCTTCCTGTATGATTTCTATGTTTGATGGTAATGCCAGTCACATTTATGATTTTGATGTTCCGTCAGAAAACCTTAATCTGCAGGTATACATTGATGAAGAAATGAATGCGTCCGATGATGAGTTTGCGATTAAACATCAGCATATTCAACCAAGAAAACATGGCGATGTCCGCAATTATAAAGTCAAAGACTGCTTAAAGAAGGTGGGTGATACGATTACTTTTACTTATGATTTTGGCGACGGCTGGACTTTCCCTATCCGCCTTGAAGAAATCATTGATGATGAAGTATACGAAGAAGCCTCTCCGCTGGTTCTTGATGGCGAAGGACTTGGAATAATTGAGGATGTTGGTGGAGCTGGAGCAATGTCAGACTGTGTTAAAGCTTTTGAAAAAAAGTCAGGTGATGATTATGAAAGTTATTCTGAATGGCTTGGAATAAAAGATCTGGATATTACTTATTTTAATAAAAGTGCTGTAAACAAATCTCTCAAGAAAGAAATAAAAGCGATTGATAAAGCTTATAAGAATATGGATGAATGATGAAAGTAATAGTCAGTGCCTGTCTTGCAGGAGACAACTGCAAATATAACGGTGGAAACAACATCAATCAGAAGATGATGGATTTTCTAAAATATCATGAGATGTTAAAAGTCTGCCCGGAAGTTTTGGGCGGACTTCCAACACCACGTCTTTCTGCAGAAATTGTAGACGGCAAGGTTATTAACACAGAAGGAAAGAACATCACAAAAGAATTTACCCTCGGTGCTCAAAAAGCTTTTGAAATTGTACAGAAAGAAAAGCCAGATTTGATAATTCTCCAGAGCAGAAGTCCTTCCTGTGGAATAAAGCAGATTTATGACGGAACATTCTCCGGTAACAAAATCCCAAGACATGGACTTTTCGCAGAACTTTGCATTAAGGCTGGATACAAGGTGCTGGATATTGAAGATCTTGATGACTATTTTTCACACAATTAAGTTATAGTGATGCAATTTTTCCATAAGTTCAGAACAAATTTTTTCACGTTCAATACCATTTTTTCTCTATTTGTAAGAGATAATAAAAGTCTGGTTTCATAAGGAAGATAACGTTTAATATTATTCCATGTAAGGTCCCAAAAGTTTACGGCTACATTTTCCAGCTCTTCATCAATCATCGGAAAATTAAGAAGTGCTGCCGGACGAGGGGATTACCAATAAGTTTACTTCCTAGTGTCATTCCGAACTTGTTTCGGAATCTATAGACCTAGATATAGTGTAGATGCTGAAACAAGTTCAGCATGACGATACTTTTTGGTCACCCCTTCATCTATTTTCGCACGATAAAAATATACGTGCCATTCATTTTCAGAAAGCTACTTTGTAAAACGCTCAAAACCAAGCCCATCCATTACTTCAAATAAAGGAAGTGGTTCAAACTTCTGTATTATTTCAAGACTTTCGCCAAGAAGAAAGGATCTTAAACTTAGGATTTACTTTCAAAAAAACGGCTACGGACTTGTGGATAAGTTTTGATTAATTCTGAAAGTTTTGTTTTTGTGTTTATTTTAATTGTATTCATAAATTATACCTCTCTATATATTGTTAGTTATAACTTACAATATTTTACAAAGATTTTATGTTGCTCTTACTACATTTTGTACTATTTCACCCCCGGCACCACGAGAATATCCGTAGTAACACACGGACTCAAAAACTCCCGCTTCATTTGCCAGCCGTCAACAGCCCAGGATTTTGCCAGGGTGATGGAGTGGCGGCCACAGGTGGCAGTGATCTCATCCACAGCGTCCATGAGACGTCTTTTTTTGATGTCTTCTTTTGGATCTACCCAGAGCCAGCCCTGATACTGGGCTGGCATTATTTCAAGCAGCGTAATCATCACAACTTTGTAGCCGTAGCCGGAGCGGAAGATATAGGGTAGGGCAAGGCGGGCAGCGTTTACTATATCCGGCGTGTAGGAGGTGAGGCGGGGCAGCTGGACGATTGCTGCGTTGGAGTACTGGCTGTCTGTATCGTCGCTGTAATAGTTGCAGGTAGAAATTGTGACCTGGACAGCCTGACATTCACAGTTCTGCTGGCGAAGCCTTTCTACAGCAATTTCTGTGTATTCCACCATGGCACATTCAATCGTTGCCATATCATAAACCTTGATTGAAAACTGGCGGCTGGAAGTGATTATGTCTTTCTTTTCACGAGTTACTTTTTCTACCGAGCGGATACCGTTGAGTTCCTGAACGGTTGCAAAGCCCTGTATTGTAAGCAGTCTTTTTGCGTCGCACAGGGGCATGTGCTTTAGCATGAGGGCATTTTCGATTCCATGAAGCTGCAGCTTTTTTGCGCGGGCCGGACCTATTCCCCAGATGGTACCGCAGTCTACAGATTCAAGCAGGGCATCTACTTCACGCGGATTATAAACAAAAACACCGCCGTGTTCCTTGGCTTTTTTGTTGTAGAGCTTTGCAAGTGTTTTAGTCGGGGCAGCCCCTATGCAGATAGGAATGCCTACTTCTTTTGCAATGCGGCGCTTGAGGTCAAATCCGATTTCTTCGTAATCCTTTATAGACCAGTTACAGTCATCAAAAAAGAGAAAGGATTCATCAATTGAATACTCTTCAATATCTGGAGCGTATTCCATGTAGATGGAAGTAATGCGCCGGCTGATATCAGCATAAAGAGTATAGTTGCTTGAAAAGATTGTAATGCCCTTCCATTCACAGATATCCCGAACCTTAAAATACGGGTCCCCTCGTTTTATGCCGCAGGCTTTGGCTTCCTTGTTAAGGGCAATTATTATTCCATCATTATTTGAAAGTACTGCGACAGGCTTGCCTCGCAAATCAGGCCGGTAAATCTGTTCGCAGGATGCGTAAAAGCTGTTCCCGTCTGCGTGCAGAACCATAGCATCAGCTTTCCTTCACCGTGTGAATAACATGTGTAACTGACCCGGTGATGATAGTATCTTCCAGAGTTTTCTTTATCTTATAAACTCTACCCAAAACAAAGTGCCCCTCAGATTCATAAACAACAAGGCTGTTGGGCGTAATCTTTTTTGCCCGGTCGATAATCAGGATGTCTCCGTTATAAATTCCCATATTCATATAGCTGGAACTTTCAATCTGCATAAAAACAGTTGCAGACGGATGCCTTATGAGAATGCTGTTTAAGTCTATGCCTCTACTTTCGTAGCCCTGAGCGGGACTTGGGAATCCTGTAATCATAAAATCAGTTTAATGCGGAGTTTTTATTTTGTCAATAAAAATACTCAAATAGGTATTTATTTATTTAGAAAATCAGTGTATTATAAAATCAAAGGAAATACATGCTTAAGATAGAAGAGTTCAAAAAAGAGTACGTACAGGATGCAATTGCAATCTGGAATGATATAGTTGAGGATGGAATTGCATTCCCTCAGAAAGAAGCTCTTGATGAAAAATCTGGAACTGAGTTTTTTAACTCCCAGTCATTTACAGGAATCGCAATCGATACAGATTCTAACGAGGTCGTAGGTTTATATATTCTTCATCCCAACAACGTAGGCCGCTGTGGGCATATTTCCAATGCAAGTTATGCAGTAAAAAAGTCAAAACGCGGTATGCATATAGGCGAGTTTCTTGTAAAAGATTGTCTTGCAAAGGCAAAGGAAATCGGATTTAAGATTCTTCAGTTTAATGCCGTTGTTGCAACAAATACATCAGCTTTGAAATTGTATGCAAAGCTTGGATTCACTCAGCTTGGAATTATTCCGAACGGATTTATGATGAAGGACGGAACCTACGAGGATATTATTCCTCATTATATTGAACTGTAAAGGATGCTTATGGAAGCAGACGTATTCTGGAAGAAAGTAAAGCAGATTCTCACAGGGATGGACAGAAATCAGGAATGGCTTTGTGAACAGGCAAAGATTCCTCTTTCTACTTTGCGCAATAAGATATGTATAAGCCGAATGCCGACCTTTGAAGAGGTTATGAAAATCCTCAAAGTGTTTAAGATGACGCTGGAAGAATTTACTGCATATCCGGATACTCTTCAAAAGGATGTAATCAATATTCCCGTTTATGAGCAGGCTTTTTCTGCGGGTAGGGGCCAGGAACTTCCGGATTCAGCCGATGTAATTGATTACGTTGCGCTTCCATCAAACCTAAAAAAATATCGGGCAAACATGTGTGCATCCTATGTTCGCGGTGATTCCATGGAGCCGACTCTTTTTGATAACGACATCATTCTTTATGATAACTTCGGTTATGACGGTACTGACGGAATCTACGCCATTAACTACAGAGGTGCTGCCTTTGTAAAACGTCTTCAGCGGGATAAAGACTGCGTCCGAATCATTTCTGATAATTCAAAGTACAAAGAAATGCTGGAGGCCGGCGAGAGCGAAGACTTCCGCGTTATCGGAAAAATCCGTTACGTTATGCATAAGGTGCAGGGGTGAAAACAGGAATAATAAAGTCAATTATTACATCATTGTGCAGCCGGATTTTCTTTCTTCTGGGTGTGCTACTTCAAAACCGCAGTTTGCTTCCATGTTCAGCTCGCGCAGTTCTTTAATGCCGTCGATATAAAGCTGATAGTTGATTCCTGTAGATTCATAGCCGCAGCCAACATCGTACTCGTCGCCAAGAGATTCGCGGACAATCTGTTCACGCTGCTCGCGGGTTGTGTCTTTTATTAAAATGCTTGCCATAGTGTTTCCTATTTATAAAATAATAAAAAATGCCTGCAGAAGGCAAATGCAATCTGAGGGTTTTAGTTTATCCTAACTGACCGGGCAGAACCAGTTTTTCTTCCAACCCCTTTGTTACTCTACAACAGCCACTGCTTCAATTTCAACAAGTGCGCCTTTTGGTAATGCTGCGGCTTTTAGGATTTCGCCCAGGTTTTTTATAGCCTGTTCAGCATGAGCTTCAATGGTCTGGCCTTCGATTGCGCCTGTTTCAGGATTCAAAGGAATCTGTCCTGAGGTATATAAAAAACCGTTTGCAAGGATTGCCTGTGAGTAAGGTCCGATTGCTGCCGGTGCTGATTTTGTTTCGATTGATTTCATAGAAGGTCTCATGATATATACCTATTAATTAGATAGGTATAAAATACAAATAAGGGGGCTGACAGTCAATTAGAATAATTCTTATAAAATACACAACAAAAGTTTTTGCTTATCTGTTATAATAATACGAGAGGTAAAAATGATTAATTATAAAAAAGCTGATTTGAATGAACTCGACCAGATTATAAGATGCCGCATGGAGTTTATCCGCGAAGACATGGGAACTCAATCTCTTGAAATGGAAGCGGTAATTCAAGCACAACTTCAGGAATATCTTAAAAATCATCTGAACCGCGATTGTTTTGTTTTTGCAGCTGAGGAAGATGGAAAAATCATTTCAATTGCTTTTTTGTTGATTCAGGAAAAGCCGGCCAATCCGAGATTTCCGCATGGTCGAGTCGGAAATATTATGAACGTTTATACAGTTCCTGAAAAACGGCGACATGGAATTGCGGGCAATGTAATCAAACAGATTATGGATTTTGGCAAAACTCAGAATCTTGATTTTCTCGAACTCAAGGCTGCTCCAATGGGTTATCCCCTGTATAAAAAACTTGGTTTTGAAGATGCCTGCAGCCGCTGCAAGGAAATGGAATATAAGTGGGAGTTAAAAAAATGATTAAAGGGATTCACCATATTTCAATGAAATGCGGAAGAGCTGAAGAACTAACTAACGTTCGTAAGTTTTATATAGATATTCTTGGTTTGAAGATTATACGTGAATGGGCAGAGGGTATGATGATTGATACAGGAAACGGCCTGCTCGAGATTTTCACTAATGCCGATGGAACTCACTGCCTTGGCGCTATCCGGCATATGGCACTTCTTACTGATGATGTTGATGAAATTGCTGCGAAGGTGAAGGCTGCTGGTTACGAGGTTTTTATAGAACCGAATGATAAAGTCATCGCATCAAATCCGCCTTACCCAATCCGCATGGCCTTCTGCTACGGTCCGCTTGGAGAACAGGTTGAGTTTTTTATGGAGCGCTAGAGATAAGGAAATATAAATGGAAATCAGAAATTCTACAGAACAGGATTTTAAGCGGATTATGGAGATTTATGTCATTGCTCGTGAATACATGAAGTCTCATGGAAATCCAAATCAGTGGGGGCCTACAAAATGGCCGCCAGTGATACATATGGTGTTGTTCACCGTTTAGCAGGAGATGGCTCGGAAAAAGGAATAGGAGCTTTCTTCCTGCCATGGCCCAAAAGCTAAATCTAAAAGAAGTCTATGGAATCTGCCTTGCAGAAAATCTTGCCTCTGTGCGAGTCCTGAAAAAATGTGGTTTTACCCAAATCTACAAAGGCCCTGGAAATTATCAGGGGAAAGAAGAGCAAATCATCAAAGCAATCTGGAAAAATTACAACTAAAATTACAACTTTTGATACCTTGTTTTTATAAGTTTGCAGGGAGATAATTAAGATGTTCGAAGGCAAGCCGGTCGCCTGCATACTTTCATAGGAGGATTTTATGATTATTGAGTTTTTATTAACATGTCTGGTTTTGCTTATCAGTTCTATCTTTGGAACTCTGGTAAGTGGAGGAGCAGTATTCGATACTTTATTTTATTTATCAGATTTTATATTATTCGCCTTGCTGCTTGTTATTCTTGGAGTGTTTATTTTTATTTTCGGATACGGAAAGCCATTTATAAAAATCTTTACCTCAAAAAAATGTTTTAATAAACTTGAATTGAAAACATTGAAGGATATTGAAAAATCAATTGTATATGCTTCTAAAGTTGCAGCTTATGAAGCTATCTTTTTTGTCTGTATTGGAACAGTTTATTATTATGTAAACTGGATGAATACTCAGACTTTGGGCTTCCAGCTTTCTCTAATGATTTTATCATCAAGATTTATTTGCACTATTGAAATTATACTTTTTTCAATGAAAGCAAAAGTCAAAAAACAGATTATTGAATTCATGGCAGAAGCAGAATCAAATAATGAAACTAGTAAAAAAACAGTAAAGGATGTGATTTTAAATCTGTTGAAAATTGTGATAGTTTTCGCAGTCCTTTTTGGCCTAGTTGTATTTGTAATTATGAACTACACTAAAAATGAAAGTGAAATCTATTTTGGAAATATCTCAACCTGGCTGGATTTGCCTTCATTAATTTTTGTAATTGTTCCGGCTCTACTTCTTCTGTTATGTAATGGTTTATGGAAAGATTTTTTCTCAGGAATTAAATCCGTAATAAAAGGTGAAAGAAAAAATATTTCTGAAAAATCTAGATTTGCCAATGCAGTTTCTGTTGTGCGCTATATAGTTTTATTTTCAAGTCTTATAGCAGTAATGCTTGGTTATTATGCTGTGTTAACTTATCTTGATAATAAAGAGGTGCTTGGACCAAATATGATGGTTGCAACCATTCCTTGTTTTTATGCTGTAATTATAAATTTGATTTTGCTGTCTGTAGAGGCAAGGTTAGATCATATTTCTGAATAATTGATTTACTATGGTTATTGAGTTGATATTAGTTTTTGCAGTCACTGTATGTCTGACAGTGATTGCTGAATTGAGAACAAGAACAAAAGAAATTTCTCATATACTTGCATTTGTTTCAAAATCTGGAATTTTTTCGGGTGCATTTATTTCAATTATTCAATTGCTTATAACAATCTCAAAATATGAACAGCTTATTGTCAGTAAAGTTTTAGTTGAAGAAACTTCTATAATAAAATTTATTTTGATGATTTTTGTAAGCTGCAGACCCTTGCTTATTGGAACAGGAATAAAAGTAATAATTTCTGGAATTATTTGGATTTTAAGAGAAGATAAAAAAGTAGTGATTCTGGAAAAACAATCCGACCCATTTTCAATTCTTTCCCGGCGTGAAAAAGAAGTTGCCCGACTGGCAGCAAAAGGCTACACAAATGCCCAGATTGCAGAGGAGCTTTACATTTCTACAGAAACAGTAAAACGCCATATGTCGACAATTTTTGAAAAGCTGGGGATTGAATCGCGCAAACAATTAAATATGTTGGCTAACATACTTTAAGTTGACCAGAAAATTTTTTCATGTTAGAATCCTTATGAAATCAGAAATGAGGTAAAGCTAAAAAATTGCTGCATCGCAATTTTTTTTAACGCTTTGCTATTGAACACCGGCTGCTCTGACCGGCAGCCTTACACAGGAGGTGTCTATGTGCAGAACTTCTATTTATGAGGCGCGTAATAATTTTTCGGCGTTAGTAAAATGTGCGGAAGAGGGCGAGGTTGTTGAGCTTACCCGATATGATAAGCCCGTGGCTGTGATTATCAGTTATGCGGAGTATGAGACGATGGACAATGAAAAGCCAAATTTGCTTGATAAACTTCAGGCTTTGAAAAAAGAGTATGCAGATGTTGTGGATGATGTCGGATTTGATATTAGGCCATCAAGAGAATGTCCTGATTATACTAAGGATCCGTGGGCTTAGTTTGGAGGAAAAATGAAAAAGACTTATTTATTAGATACAAATATTGTTTCGGAATTTTCAAAAGATAAACCGAATGAGCAGGTTCTGGAATTTTACAGAGCCAGAAATGATTTATGCGCAATTTCTGCGATTACCTGGCAAGAATTAACACGAGGTGTTGCACGAATGCCCGAAGGAAGGAAAAAGCAGTATCTGGAAAAATGTCTGGCAAATTATGAAGAAGATTTTGAAGTCATCTCTTTCGACAAGTTCTCCGCTCAAATCTGTGGTGAAATCCAGGCCGCAGCGGAAAAAAACGGGAAAACAGTTTCTTACTATGATTCTCAGATTGCAGCAACTGCCGTGTCTAACGGTATGGTGTTGGTAACTCACAATATTTCAGATTTTGAACAATTTAAGGAAAAATCTTTTCTGCGCCTGGAAGACTGGTTTACAGCGTAGATAAAATGAATAGAAAAATATGCTATACTTGAAACCCGCAAACTATGAAGACCTGGGAAAACTTCACGCCTTTGTTGCTGCAGAGCCGGCTGACGAAAACGGATTTTTAAATGATTACCATGATGTTTCGTTAGAAGATTTTAAATCTACAGTTTTGCCTCGTATGATTGATTTTTCGCTTGGTAAAAATCTGCCGGAGGGATTTGTTCCGGAAACTTTTTATTTTCTCTGGAGTGATGAAGGTAATGCTGATGACCGTGCAACTCACAAAATTGTCGGGGAACTCAGGCTACGTCATCATCTGAATGCTGCACTCGAAAATGGAAGCGGTCACGTTGGTCAGTTCATCAAAAAAGAGTATCGTGGACTTGGTTACTGTACGCAGGGTCTTAAACTTTTGATAGAGGAGGCGCGAAAAATCGTCCCAGAAAATGAACTCAATCTTCACTGCAACATTGACAACCCTGCCAGCCTTAAAGTTATGTTAAAAAATGGTGGTGTCATTCATCATAAAGATCAGAGCGGATATTACGTCAGAATTAAATTGAGAGGATAGAAAACTTATCACAGAATCCTTTTTATTTAACAATTTGACATTTATAATATTATGCAATATATTGCATATATATGCAGATAACAAATGATCAGATTCTTGGTATGATGCCGCCTCAGTTTGGATTGTTCGGGCTTCTTTTTGCTTTTATGAACAGACTGCAGGCAGCAGGGGATTCCTTTTATGAAGAGATAACCTGCAAGCAGTGGTTTCTTCTGGCATGTATGAATCTCTATTCAAAAGAGGCACCAACTGCCAATGAACTTGCCGAAACTATGGGCTGTTCCAGGCAGAATGTAAAAGAGATTCTCAACGCTCTTGTAAAAAAGGAAATCCTTGTTCTGAAGCAGGATGAGAACGATAAACGCAAGCAGCGGATTAATCTGACGGCAAAACAAAAAAGGCTCGCAAAAAAATATCAGAATAAAGAGATGGATTTTTTGAAGCTTCTATATGATGGCATTTCTGATGATGAAATCAAAAATGTATTTCAAATAATTTCCAGAATGGAAAAAAATCTAACAGGAGCGACTGGCGGGGTGACCGGTGTCGCAGGCAATCAAGCTTAGGAGGAATCAAAATGAAAACAATCGTAATTTACACAAGTCAAACAGGCTTTACAAAAAGGTACGCAGAATGGATTAGCGAGGCGAGTGGGGCAGAATGCGTAGAATTCAAGCAGGCTAAAAAAATCAAACTTTCTGATTATGATGCAATTATTTTCGGCGGCTGGTTCATGGCTGGTGGAATTAAGAATCTTGCCTGGTTCAAAAATCAGATTCCGGTTCTTTCTGCTGCGGGTAAAGAAATCATAGTTTATGGAGTTGGGGGAAGCCCTGCAGAAAGTCCAGACATCCCTGATGCAATGCGCAGAAACTTTACTGAAGAAGAATGGAATTCTCTGAAAGCATTTTATTGTCCTGGTGGTTTTAATTACGAAAAAATGAGCGGCTTCTCTAAGTTCATGATGAAAATGTTTACAACAATGTTAGCAAATAAAAAAGACGCAAGCGAAGCAGAAAAAAACATGGCTCAGATGATTACTCATTCCTACGATATTTCCGACAAAAAGTACATCGAGCCAATTCTTACGGAGTTGAAGTAATGAAAAAAAGAATACCGGAAATTCTGATTATTCTACTTTTGATTATTGTATCTCTTTGCGGAATCCTTTCTCTGGATTTTTCAAATTCCTGTTCATACATAAATCAATATGGTGATGAAGTAAAACTTTTTGGAAGCGGAATCTATAAAGATGATTCATATTTTAAAGCTCCGATTTTTATAGGTACTGATTTATGTATTTTATTTTTCGTTGTGCCACTTTTTGTGATTTCTTTAATAAAGGATTTACGAAACAGTATTGAAAATACTCAGTTACGCCTCGTCTCAATCGAAGCGATAAGTCTGTATTATGCAGTAAGTTTGTGTATCGGTGTAAAATACAATCGCATTTTTATTTTATATGTGATTCTCTTTTCCCTGCTATTTTTTACTCTGATTAAGAGGATGCGTAATTTAAGCCTCAACAATTATTCTTTTGAAATGAAAAAGACTGATGCAGTTTTTCTGGTATTTTCCGGAATCTCACTCTGTGTTGCCTGGTGGCCGGATATAATTCCAACTATCCTCAACGGAACTTCTTTGAAGCTGATAGAAAATTATACGACTGAGCCAACTTATGTGTTAGATCTTGGCATCATCTCACCATTATGTTTTATTTCTTTGTTCCTTATGAAAAAGAAGGAATCTTTGGGCCTAGTTTTGTATGCGATTTTGTTACAGTCAATTATTGTTGTTGCCGTAATGATGATTACTCAATCTGCTGTCCAATTTGCATCCGGTGCTCAAATTCCATTACCAGCTTTAATTTCAAAATCAGTTATTTTTATTATACTTGGGTTATTTGCAGCTGCTCTTGACCGAAGAAGGAGAAAATCATAAGCTGAAACGGGTCGAGTTGTTGCGTCATGAATGCGGGCTTGGCCACCCGGCAGACGTAATTGTAGATAAGATGGTAGAGCAGAATACCTGGGATGTTGATGCAGTCAGCGGAGCAACAGTTTCCAGTGGAATAAAAAAGAACGCTGTAAATAAAGCTCTGCGATAATTATCTGCTCAGTCCGAATTTCTTCAATTCCAAAAATGGTGAACACTGGTAAACTGCAAGCTCTTCTATAGCCGCTTCTAGTGGTAGCGAGATTTTCTTTGCGACTTCTTTTGCTGCGGAAAACTGGCTTTGATTCAATCTTGTGGCAAGGGTTGTATGGGGGAACCAGATATCCGGCAGATAGTAGCCGTTTTCTGCTTTTTCAAACTCTGGAAGCAGCAGGGTGTGGAGCTCCTTGTTTATCTCGGAAAGAAAGAGATTCTTTTCCGGTTTCAAAAAAAGAACTTTGCCGTTGAAGTCGCCGACTTCACTGAATTGTACAGAGCCAGCCTTCTGGTCTCGTGCAAAGTTTTCTACAAGCTGCAGCAGTTTTGCTTCTTCTTCCCTGGCAGCATGAAAAGCCCCGATTGTAATATGCGGAGGAATTTTATTTTCAATCATAAAGCGGTTTCCGGTTTCATCCGCAATGGCTTGTAAGGTTGAGATAACAATTTCATTGACCTTTTGCGAAAAGTGGAGAGATACGGCATAGGTAATCAGGGAAGAATCAAACATAGACACTATTCTACAATTGATGTCATATCAAATTCAACCTGTGTTCCGTCAGGCAGGATAGAAAGTTATTGCAAGAACAATTATGATATTTTTACTCAGTGGATTTTAAAATGGAAAAACTAGAAAACATTAAACTTTTTGTATTTGACCTTGGCGGAACTTTGATGGAGTACAAGGGCATGCATCTAAGCTGGACGGGTTATTATAAAAGTGGATTTGAATATGTGAATAAGCAATTGAGGCTAGGACTTTCTGAAAAACAGATTGCAGAAGCAATTCAGATTTTCACTGATTATAACCCGGCCGTAAATCCCCGCGAAAAAGAAATTGACCCGGAAATTATTTTTAAGGATATCATAAAAGACTGGGGAACAAGCATTCCGGTTTCAAAAATCATTGAGGTCTTCTTTGAATCGCTTAAACTGGAGCCTGTGATTTATGAAGATTCAATTCCTGCTTTGAAGAGCCTGAAAGAATCAGGTTTTAAAATTGCAGCCATGACTGATGTTGCAACCGGCATGCCGGACCTGATGCACAAGAATTATGTAACTCCGCTTCTTCCTTATTTTGATTTATATGTTTCGTCTCTTTCGTGCGGATATAAGAAGCCTAACCCAAAGGGCTTGCAGGATATCTCTGACTATTTTGGAATCACACCTGAAAATATGGTAATGACAGGTGATACCTTCCGGGATGTAAATGCTGCAAAAAATATCGGCTGTCGTTCTATTCTGATTAACCGTTCAGGTGGAAGGCCTCAAAATCTCGGACAGAATTTTACAGTTACAAATGTACTGGAGATTATGAAATTAATTTAATCTAAAGCATTTTCATAAATAAGGTTTTACTTTCTTATAAAACCCTTATCCTGCTCCGGGATTTTATCATCAGAAATAAATCGTTCGATTGTCATGTGCAGGTCGTATTTTTCGCGGAGTTCTGCGATGGTTTTCATCATTGGGGTAGCGTGATGTAAATCAATTGCTTGCTGATTTTCCCAGGAGTCGATTAAGAGGATGGTGTCATTTTCGTTGTCGGCCACTTCGCCAAAAGGCAGGTAGTATTCATAGCGAAGGTTTCCTTTTTCTGCGCGGATTTTTTCAACAGTTCCGCTGGAAATCATTTCGCGGGCAAAGGCCTGAGCAGCACCCTTTTTTCCTGTGTAACGAAGATTTACTGTAATTGCCATTTGATCCTCCTGATATTTTATTCTTTGCAGATAATCTGTGTTTTTGATTTATCGCAGATTTCTTCTTCAAGAATTATCTGTCCGATAGAGTCTGCTGTAATTTTTCCAGCGAGAGGATTTTTTACGCTGTCGATTTTTCCGCTTACTTCTACTTCAACGGTGCTGCGTTCGAAAGCAAGATCGCAGTCTTCCATTGTACAGTTTTTGAGCACGAGATTTTTGCAGTAGCAGAAAGGCTGAGTTCCAATAATGCGGCAGTTTATAAGAGTGAGATTTTCTGAATACCAGCCAAGGTATTCGCTTTTTACAAGAGAGTTTTTTACCGTTACATTTTTTGTGTGCCAGAAGGCATCTTTTGTATTCAGCTCTGAATCTGAGATTTCGATATTTTCATCATATTGAAAAGAATATTTTCCCTTCATTTTTAAGCCGGTAAGTTTCGCATCACGGATTTCAAAAAAGGGATATTCAGATTCTTCGATTGAGACGTTTTCAATTTTCAGCTTCTGGCTTTTCCAGGCAAACTCTGGAGAATTAACGCTGCAGTTTTTCAGGCTGATATTTTCGCATTCACGAATTGCTTTAATTCCGCCGAGTCTGCTGTTTTCAATCAAAATATCTTTATCATACCAGAGGGCAGCCCGGCAGTTTTCTGTAAAGTTTGTATCGGTGATTTTTGCTTTTTCTACATGCCAGAAGGGATAGCGAAGATTCATAAAGCAGCCGGTCACGTCGATGTTGCGGCATTCCTTAAAAGCGGATTCACCGTCAGCAGGACCATCAAAGCGGCAGTTTTTTACTGTAAGATCTTTAAGACCGTACAAAGCTCTCTCTTCGTCAAAAGTTTGATTTTCAATAATCACAAAAATACCTCATGTGTAAGCCCGCCGGTCAGAGCGGGCGGTGTTCTATAGCAAAGCGTTAAAAAAAATTGCGATGTAGCAATTTTTTAGCTTTACCAACTTGTTTTTCTAAAAACCGCTGTCACATCTTTCTTGCCAAAAGGTGCGAGAGTGTGGCAAACAAAATGATAATAGAAATATAATCGATTGCAAAAAGAATGTAGCCGCGGTCCAGATCAAAGAAGAAAAACTGCTGCTGAAGGATAAGATATTTCCACACTCCGCGAGCGATGAAAGCGTAAATGCCGTAAGCGCAGACCAGGGCAAGAAGGATGCGCGGAATGATTTTTGCCGTAATATCCTGAAAGAGACGTCCAACATGCAGTCCGATATGCAGCGACATAAAAAGATAATACCAGTGACTGGCAAGCAGATGCGCAATGCGGGCAAAGCCCAGTCCGCCCTGAATATTCAAAAATGTAAAAATGTGATTTGAAAGAATAATTCCGCTAATCATCAAAAAGATTGTGCAAATTAAAATACAGCAATTGATGATGGTTTGCATCACGCGGTAGGCATTGTATTTGCCGCGGAAAATTGCACCGTACCAGCGGCGGTTCAAAATAATGTGAAGAGCCCATAAGACAAAAAGCCCCACTCCTAAGATTTCGTGCACGATGTCTGCCGGGAACAAATAGTTTCCGCCCATGAGTATGATGGAAAGAATGGTCATGGTTATATCAACAGTCATTCTTAAGCGCTGGGTTTTTGTCATAAGTTTGCTCCTATTTTACTCCGCATTTTTTAAGCCATTTTTCTACATCTTTTGAAAGAGATGAGCCGCCCGAATAATGGATTGAAAGACCGGCGGTTAGCGTTGCTTTTGGAGCAAGCTTTGAAATTGCTGTAAGGCTCTGGCCGAATCTTCCGCCTCCATGAGAGCAGAATGGCATAATTGTTTTTCCTGAAAAATCGTAGCTTTCCAAAAAGGTTGCAATTGGCATTGGAATGCTGGCCCACCAGTTAGGATAGCCTAATATGATTGTATCATACTCTGCCCATTTTTTGCTGTCTATTTTTGTTTTGAGGGCTGGGCGGGCCTGTTTATGCTGGTCGCTCTGTGCCTGATCCAAAACAGTGTTATAGTCTGTAGAATAGGGTTTTACAAGTTCAAGCTCAATGCTGTCAAAGTCGGTCTGGCGGGCAATTTCACGGGCAACTCCGCGAGTGTTACCGCTCCAGGAATAAAAGATGATAAGTGCTTTAGTTTTGCCAGCGGATTTTTTTGTGCTGGACGTTGCTGCTTCACGGGTTGTGATACTTCCTTTTACGCTGTCATCTGCATTGCAGACAAGACGAAGTCCTACATTGTAAGCGGAGTTGTTTTGAGGCATGGCAGCCCGGTAAGCAGAACGAAGACTTTTTCCAAAGTCGTTCCAGCCGCCGCCACGGTAAACACGTCGTGTTCCTTCAATGGCTCCAGCCGGATTTGTCACCCCTGTGGTCCCTGAGCTTGTCGAAGGGTCGTAGTCGCCATAATAATCAAAGCACCATTCGCCAACATTTCCGTAGATGTCAAAAAGTCCGTTTGGATTAGCCTTAAAGCTTCCAACATCCAGAGTCTTTCCGCGGTAAACGCCTGGGCGGGTTTCCAGAACTTCGTCATTAAAATAATTCTGCTCAATCTGATAAGGGTAGTGGCCGTAAAAGTTTACATCCTCGGCACCGGGAACCTTGCGGGAATAGAATGGGGTAGTACTTCCGGCACGGGCTGCATATTCCCATTCAGCTTCGGTTGGGAGACGGTAGCCGTCGGCACTGCGGTTCCAGTTTACAGTGTTTCCGCCGTCCGTGATTGTGTAAACCGGGGTGCGTCCGTTGCGCTTACTCAAGGCGTTGCAAAATTCAATTGCTTCCAGCCAGGTGATGCTTTCTACAGGAAGTTTATCACCCGTAAAGTTTGAAGGATTTTTACCTGTAATTTCGCGCCACTCTTTTTGAGTAACTTCAAACTTTGACATGTAAAAAGAAGCAAGTGTAACGCGATGTTGAGCTTCGTCATTGCTGCGCCAGTCTTCACTTTCGGGACTTCCCATTGTAAAGGAGCCGGCTTTTATAAGAACGAAGTCAGAGTTTGGTGCGGTGAAACTTGCTGCATTTGCCATCATGATTATTCCTAGTATTGTGAACAAGATAGTTGTTAGTTTCTTCATATTGTTTCCTTGCGTTAGGGATTGTAGGGGCGGCGAAGCCGTTCCGTAGTGACGGTGGTTGAGCTTGTCGAAACCACCAGAACGAAGGAATGGAGACGAAAGCCGGAACCCCGAAAAGCCCGCCCCCGCGTCAGCGGGGTAACGCCCTATTTCAACAAATCTTCAATATATTTTTTGATGTCGCTTCCACTGCCACGGGTAAAATCTTTCCCACCCTTGAAGTCGACGCCCTTTGCAAACTTAGACAAATCTGTGCCGCTGCGACCAAGACCGCTGCCACCACTGGTACAAAGAGTAATCATTTTTTTGCACGACCAGTTCTGGCTTTCTACAAAGGTGTAAACAATTTTTGGCGCATAGGCCCACCAGATTGGGTAGCACAAAACCACGGTGTCGTAGGCAGAGATGTCAAAAGCGGTGGTTGAACTGGCAACAGAGTTTCCCGCGCCGCTTGTTGGAACCACGGCCTTAATTGCAGGACGGCTTTTCGGATCATTGCATTCAATCGAAGAAATTGATTTTTTGTCGTGCCAGTCTAAGTCAGCGTCGGTATATTTATGCACCGGCTGGATTTCAAAAAAATCAGCTCCCATTTCTTTAGCGGCATTTTTTGCCATGCGTTCTGTTGTTCCTGTCGCACTGAAGTAAACGAATGCTGTTTTTGCTGAAAGACCTGTCATAATAAAGCCTCCGATTAAAAGTGTAAGAATAAGTTTTTTCATTTTGTTCCTCCTGTTTATTTTATGCCGAACTGGAAGTTTGTCATGCCGAACTTGTTTCGGCATCTCTTTTATAGGAGATCCTGAAACAAGTTCAGGATGACAGTATTTCATAAAGATTATGTTATTCTATTATATTAAAGACCGCCGTGACATCACCTTTACCAAGAATCTTTTTGAGCTCGGCTTGAGTAATACTGGTGGTTGAGCTTGCGGTCCCTGAGCCATGTCGAAGGGTCGAAAGCACTTTTCCAAGGCGGGTAAAGTTCCAGCTGTTAGTGTCGTAGTAAATTGTAATCTGATTTCCCTGATACAAAATGATGTCACCGGCGGTAGTTGTAATCTGAGTATCGTTTCGGGGAAGGGTAGTTCCCAGCGGCCCAACTTTTTCAAAGTTGCCGTAATCGTGCATATCAACTGTAAGCGGACCTTTTTTCAAAAGTTCGTAAAAAGCAGTGGCAGAAGAATTGTCCACCAGCGTTGCTGTTAGTTCAGACTTACCGCTATCACTTGTAATTTGAATTGAGATTTTCATATCAGAAAGTTCTCCTTTGTCTGATGAGTTTGCTCCCTTGCTGCTGGTACCGTTTGCGCAGGCCGTAGAAGCAAGAAGAAAAACAGAAATTAGAAACGCAAATAATCTTTTCATGTTCAGATACTCCTTTTGTTTATGCTTTTGCGTTAGGGATTGTAGCCACGCCGAAGGCGGCCCCCGCAACGAAGTGAGGAGGCTGGAGCGATAGCGGAATGGCGAAAAGCCCGACCAGTTGCCATGGCAACTGGTAACGCCCAAAATCTCTTACTTCAAATACTTTGCAAAAAAATCTGCAAGCTTATCAAAAGGAATTGCATTGTTTTTTCCGCCGTCATATAAATCGGTGTGACTTGCGCCAGGAATAATTACCAGCTCCTTGTTGCTGCCTGTGAGCCGCTTAAAGGCATCTTCGCCAAAATAGCGGGAGTGGGCTTTTTCGCCATGAAGAACCATAACGGCGCTTTGTATTTCTTCGGCATAGGCAAGAAGCTTTGTGTTCAAGAGGGAAGTGGAAGCAGTTACATTCCAGCCACCATTTGAATTGAGACTTCGCTCGTGATAACCGCGTGGAGTTTTGTAGTAATCGTAATAATCCTTTACAAAATATGGAGCGTCTTCCGGAAGAGGATCTACAACTCCGCCACCAAGCTTATAAGTACCGCCTGCCTGAATTGCCTTAAAATCTTCTATGCGCTGTGCCATAAGAGCCTTACGGGATTCGTGCCTGGCTTCTGCATTATTTGCGCTGTCAAAATATCCGTTGGCTGTAACACGGCTCATATCGTACATTGTACTTGCAACTGTTGCCTTAATTCGTGTGTCGATTGCCGCTGTATTAATTGCCATTCCGCCCCAGCCACAAATTCCTATAATGCCGATTTTTTCTGGGTCAATGTTGTCGCGGGTTGAAAGAAAATCTACTGCCGCCATAAAATCTTCGGTGTTGATGTCGGGACTGTTCATGTAACGAGGTTCACCGCCAGATTCGCCTGTGTAGCTTGGGTCAAAGGCCAGGGCTATGTAACCGCGGGAAGCCATCTGATTTGCATAAAAGCCGGAAGACTGTTCCTTTACCGCACCAAAAGGTCCGGAGATTGCGAGGGCTGCAAACTTTTCTGCTTTGTCATTTTGAACTTGTTTCAGGATCTCTTGCGGGGTGTAGAGGTCTCCTGCCAGTTCAATTCCAAAATGATTGCAGAAGGTTACGGTTGTTCGTTTCACTCCCTGGGCTAATTCAAAAGTGTAATGTTCATTTGTTCTATCAATTTTTGCGAGATTTGGATTCATGTTTTCCTCCTGTGGATTTGGGCGTTCCCTCCACTTCGTGGAGGTCGGGCTTTTCGCCATTCCGCTGTCGCTCCAGCCGCTTCCCTCGCTTTCGCTCGGTCCAGTGGCCGCCTTCGGCGTGGCTACAATCCCTAACGCGTTTTTTAGTAACGTTGTGTCACTTAACTAAAGTGTATGGTATAATCGGTGACTTGTCAACACTAAAATGCGAATTTAGTGACAAATAGTTGCTTATTGCAAAAAATCTTTTACTGTGTTATTCTCAAGGTATGGCAGATTATATCCGCGCAAGAAGCGACGAACACAAAGAAGAAAGACTTTCTCAAATTAAAGAGGCAACGGCAGAACTTTTTTCAACCTGTCCTTATTCAGAAATTACGCTT
>SAMEA3663277__coassemble_133_pt1 | contig 26189 bp, 25 predicted proteins | sample SAMEA3663277__metabat2_high_PE_016 | metagenome-assembled genome bin SAMEA3663277 (sample SAMEA3663277) | pig gut metagenome | biome: pig gut; feature: pig-associated habitat; material: faeces | place: China | collected 2013 | reverse complement strand
AGCTTACCTGGGTATTCTGTATGGGCTTTGGAAATGGTATTGGCGTTCTGATTGGTAAGCGCATCGGCGAAAAGAAGCTTGATGAAGCCAAAGGCTATGCCCTGCGTTCCATGTGGTTTATGCCTTTAGTGGGCGCTGCGGTCGGAGTTCTGCTGCTGCCACTTTCTAAGCTCCTCCCCTTCCTCTTTAACGTTGAGCCCGAAATCATAAAAATGGCAACTCAGATTCTTATGATTTTGATTCTGCTCTACCCCTTTAATTCTTTCTGCATGGATTGGGTTGTTGGTGTATGCAGAGCCGGCGGAGACACTGTTTTTTCTGCGGTTGGCGAATTGATTGTTTTATGGGGAGTTGCAATTCCTCTTGGATACGTGGCGGCTTTTGTACTCCACCTTCCCGCCCCAATGATTTTCTTATTCCTCTCAAGCGAATCGATTGTAAAAGCAATTGTTGGAGCAATAAGAGTTCTGAGCGGAAAGTGGCTGCATGAGGTTACGTGATTTTACGGGGATTTTACACAAATTTGATCAAATTACAAACTGTTCCATTTCATCCTGCGTTAAAGGACGACCAAGACGTTTTGATAAAAGAATTGCTTCACGTAAGCGATATACTTTACCATCAGAAGGCTCAGTGAGTCTTGAATCTGGCATTTCTTCGCCAGTTATCCTGTTTACAAGACAATTTGTAAGGCCATCAATTTCAATATCAACTTCCACGGCTAATTCCTAAATATTATTATAACATACAAATGGAAAATTGATAAGAAGTGTTTGCCATCAGTTGTATCGGGGATGACCAAAAAGTTTACTTTCTAGTGTCATTCCGAACTTGTTTCGGAATCTATAGGCCTAGATATAGTGTAGATGCTGAAACAAGTTCAGCATGACGATACTTTTTGGACAGCCCCCGTTTTGTTACTAGAGATTTTTCCTCATACCTTACAGTAATCGCACTCTAAGCCTTTTACGTCCACCTTGCAGGTAAATAGACAACCATCGAGTTCGCCGGTCTGGCCGGTTGCTGCACTTGTGATAAAAAGTGTATCCAGCTTGTCGCCCATAAAGCAGCAGGAAGTTACGTTTTTGGCAGGTACATTTACAACTGCAAGAAGAGAGCCGTCTTTTGTGCTTCGCGCTTCTATGCGGCTACCACCCCAGAAGGCTACCCAGAGATTGTCTTCTGAATCTATGCACATTCCGTCTGTCATACCACGGTCTTCTTCCGGCCTGAACAAAACCTTGCGGTTGGAGATTTCGCCAGTTTCCAAATCATAATCATATTCAAAAACCGCATACTGCAGGGTATCTGAAAAATAAAACTTTTTGCGGTCCGAGCTCCAGTCAAGTCCATTCGAAATCTTTGTGTCAGCCTGCTTAACAGTCACCTGACCATTTTCCAGGCAAAAAAGATTTCCGCTCGCTTCATGAATATCATCATCCACAGAAGAGCCAAACCAGACCTGGCCTTTAGGGTCTGCCTTCACATCATTTGAACGCTGCCAGGCTTTGTAATATTCAGAAAGATTTTTGATAAGACGAGGCTTGGTGCCATCAGCCTTTTCAAGATAAAGCCCATCTGTCCCGGCAATCAGATAGGTACCGGGTTTTTCAGCCGGAACCGCAGAGCCGATTTTCTGCCCGTAACTAAAAACTCGCCGAGTTCCGTCCGGTCCAAGAGTAAAAAATTTTCCTTCCGTAATATCAACCCAGGAAAGAGTTTTCGTGCGGGTATCGTAAAAAGGAGATTCACCGAGTGTATGTTTTTCTTTTATGAAAAGTTCTGCTGTATATGTTTTGATGGCTTTAGTCCCGCTCATTTTTATACCTCGTAATCAAGGCAGGAACGGCTTGCTGTGTAAGGGCGAACTTTACTGTCTGCCACAGCCACATGCTCCGGATGTTTTGAATATCCTTTGAGAGCCTCAGTAGATTCAAAAGTTGAATCCAGCATCAGGTCAGCAGTAGAAGAAGCCAGGCGGCCTTCTGTATTTACTTTGATGTCGATAAGGCCAGGAATTTTTCCTTTAAGCCCTTCGAGGCCTTCTTTGATTCCTTTTTTTACAGATTCTTTTTCAGAATCGCTCATCTCTTTTAATGTCCATAAAATAATATGTTTAACCATAATGATATTTTATCACGAAATGACGCTTAATTTATCGCCTTGTCCCATGTTTTCTGATACAATTTTAGTTATGAATATTTACGTTGATTTTGATGACTGCCTTTGCGAAACAGCCCGCCACTTTTCAGGGCTTGTAAAAGAAATGTTTAATCTTGATATTCCCTACGAGCAGATTCACTATTTTAATCTGCAGAAATCCTTTGATCTGACAGACCAGCAATATGACCAAATGATGATTAAAGCCCACCAGCCGGACGTCCTTTTATCCTACGACGAAACTCCAGGAGCAAGCGAAACAATCAACAGCTGGCTGGCAAAAGGCCACGACGTAAAAATCATTACCGGCCGCCCTGTCAGTGCCTACGACGCATCCCGCGAATGGCTTAATCAGCACGGTCTTGAAAAGGTTAATTTGTACTGCCTGAACAAATACGGCCGCGACAACTTCCTTAAAGGCAGCAGCTTCAATCTGGAACTGGAAGATTATTACAAAATGCATTTTGATTTAGCAGTCGAAGACTCCCCTTCCGCTTTCAAGTTCTTTGACCATCTGCCAGATTTAAAAGTTATGGTCTTCGACCGCCCCTGGAACCAGACCTGCACCTTCCCCACTTCAAACTACAAAAGATGCACTGGCTGGGAGATGATTAATGACAAGGTAAAAAAATGACAGAAAACAAAAAACTTCAAATAAAAGAATTTTTCCTCTTAGACAAATCTGAAAAAGAATTCTGGCTGACAAAAATCGGTGAATCTGACTGGCGGGCTGGAAAATATCTTTTTAAGATTCTTTCCGAAGGAAGCTTTAATCTGCAATATGGCGAAAAATCAAAAGTCTTTTTACTGACCCAGGGTAATGATCTGATTTCTTTCTGCAGCTTTTCGGAACGCGACGAAATTCCGGATACAGAGCTTACTCCCTGGATTGGCTTTGTTTACACCTTTCCTGCCTTCCGTGGAAAACGCCGCATTGGAAAACTGATAGAATATATTTATCGCCTTGCAAAAAATCAGGGCTTCAAACAACTTTATATCTCAACAGACCAGAAAGGTCTTTACGAAAACTTTGGCTTTTCATTTTTGCAAACTATGACAGAACGCTGGGGTGGAGAAACGCTGGTTTATCAGATGGAAATCGTCCACAAAGATTACAGCGACATCATAGGTAAAACCGTAAGGGGCACAATTGACCGCCCTCTCGGTGCTTCTCATCCACGACACAAAGAAATGATTTATCCGATAAACTATGGCTATGTAGACGGCCTTTTTGCCGGTGACGGAGCAGAACAGGATGTTTACGTTTTTGGTGCAAATCAGCCGCTAAAAACTTACGAAGGAAAAATCATCGGAGTTTATCACCGTTTGAATGATGTTGAAGACAAATGGATTGTTGCCCTGGATGACAGGCCTTACTCAGACCAGGAAATTCTTGAAGCCATTTCTTTTCAGGAACAATATTTCATGGGTGAACTCTACAGATAAAATCCAGAAAAGCAGACCAGCCTATCCCCTTGCCAGTAAAATGCGCTGCCGCAGATAAAAGTGCAACTGCTACCCAGAAGGTAATCGAATTGCTTCTGGCTAGTCCTGACGTTTCATTATAAAGTTACCTTTCAACATTTTGGTCTGCAGAATATTTACAAAGGCAGATGGGTCTGTTTTTTTGATGGAACGCATCAGCTTGTCTTCTTCATCAGAAGAAACTACGGTATAAAGCATATTGCGTTCCGCCCCCTGATAACAGCCCCTTCCAGTAAAAAGAGTTGCATCATGCCCGGTAACATCGCGGATTACATGAATCAGTTCATCGGTTTTATCAGAGATTATTAATATAGTAGATTTTTGATAACGCTTGTAAAGATTATTGAGAACCTGAGTGCTTACATACTGAAATATGATTGAATAAAGCGCTCTGTTCCAGCCAAACAAAAGACCAAAAATCGCAAGAACAAGTACATTGAAAAACAAAATATAATTCCAGATACTTCGACCTGTTTTTTCTGAAACATAAATTGAAATAAAATCAGTTCCACCACTGGTAGCTCCAGCTAATAAACAGAAACTGATTGCAATACCGTTAATAATTCCACCAAAAGTACAGCAGAGCAATACGTCGTTTGTAACATCAAGGCCAGGAATTAAATCTGTAAAAAGACCTGATGCAACAATTGCCCAAAGTGAAAGAAGGGTAAATCGCTTTCCAACATAACGGAAACAGATGAGGGCTGGCACAACATTCAAACCCCAATAAAAAAGAACGAATGGAATTTTTATATTCAGGTATTTTGCAAAAACCTCCTGAATTAATAAAGTAATTCCTGTAAATCCACCCGGTAAAAGTCCCACCGCATGCACAAAGGTATTAAGATTAACTGCCATTATTAATGCTCCGGCAGTAACCAGAAGAAATCGTAATAAAAGTCGTACCTTATCTTTCATATAAACAGTTTAACACACTTTAATAAAACATGTATCATTAATCTATAAGAAAAAATAAACCTGATTAATGATATAATGGCTGAGACATGATAAATGCGCAGCTTCAAAAACATCAGCTGTAAAAATCTCAAGATTAACTGACACTCTCCGGCCACTCTTTATCTAAGAAATTCTGTAGCCCACTCCGCGAACTGTCTCAATCAGTTTCTGGTTATTTAATTTCTGACGCAAAAGACCGATATGAACATCCAGAGTGCGGCTTTCTATTTCTTTATCATAATTCCATACAGATTCCAGAAGCTGTTCACGGGTAAGAACCTGTCCTTTATTTTCCATAAGAAGGGCGAGCAGTTCATATTCTTTTACTGCAAGCAGAACCTCTTTACCTGAAACAAAAGCCTTTCTGCTTTTTGTATTGATAATTACATTCTGCGCGCTTATCAGATTTTTTTCAGAACCATCAACAAGAACTGAGTCACCAGGGTTTGGCTGGATTGCCTGAATTACTCCAAAAATGCAGTCACCGGCCTTTTCAATTTTACGGACTAAATCCATATAATTTAGTTCGGCTTTTACATTGCTGCCGTTTTCAATTCGCTTTCTGCTGGCTTTTTTAAGTTCACGCTTAGTCCTGTCGATTTTGTCTTCCACATCAGACAGAAGAACTTTATCAATTTCAGAAAGACCGAGGGCAATATAAGTACAAGTCTGTTCATAAAAGATATATACCTGATTAAAATAATCAATCAGCTCCTTACTCTGATTTTCAAGAGCAGACACCTCGGATTCTTTTTTGAACTTGCACAGTGAATGCATCATTGAACAGCATTCATCACTCAAATCTTCAAGATTCTGAATTACAGAAATCATGTTGGCATAATTGTTCCGGTCGTTGTGATTTGCAGTTGGAAGGCGGGAACATTTTTGAAGGAACCAGGAAATTTCATGATTCATTTCATCAACATATTCTTCCTGAGCATTAACTTCTTCAATTAATCCATCCATATCATTTTTCTGATTAAGCCCCTGATTCAGATAATCCATCATCTCCATTACGTGGCCGGCCATTTTTGTAATTTCTTTCTGAACCTGAAAAGTATACAAGTCTGTGCTGAGATGATTTTTTGGCAGGATGATTGGGATTTTATAATGAGCTTCTTTTTCTTTCTGACTTTCATGAATCACTTTTTCTGTAATGGAAGCAATCTGCTTAACAAAAGGCAGGAAAAGGATTGTGGCAGAAATATTAAAAACAGTATGAAGCATGGCAATGTGAGTTGTGATGTTTTGCGCAGGCTGACCGGGAACAATAAAATCAATCAGATTTAAAAATGGCTGGAAGAAAATCAATGCCAGGAGAGTTCCTGTAACATTAAAAGCCACATGGACAGCAGCAGTTCGTTTTGCATTCACGCTTGCGCCAAAAGATGACATAACCGCATCTACAGTTGAACCGATATTGCTTCCTAAAACCATTGCAGCCCCAAGCTCCCATGGCAGAGAACCGTTTGCAGACATTGTAAGTACAATCGCTGTTGTAGCTGATGAAGAATGAATCAGAGCGGTAAAAACAGTTCCGATTAAAACTCCAAGCAAAAGACCCGCAAAATTTAAATCCTGAAATTTCTGTAAAAAGCTGACGGATTCAGGCTTTAAATTCATGGAAGTTTTAAGAAGGCCCAGCGCCATGAATAAAAGCGCAAAACCCATAAAACAATCAGCAAAATTATGAATCTTAAACTTCTTAAAATATTTAAGGATAAAGCCAAAGCCAAACAAAGGAATTGCCGCTGCTTCCATACTAAAGGAAAATCCAAAAAGAGAAACAATCCAGGCCGTAACCGTAGTTCCGATATTTGCGCCAAAAATAATTCCAATGGCCTGTGTCAGACTTATAATCTCAGCATTTACAAAACTAACCACCATTACAGTAGTTGCGCCGGAAGACTGAATTATTGCCGTAACCGCAAGTCCAGTGAGCACAGCCGTAAATCTGTTCCCGGAAATCTTATGAAGCAGGGATTGCAGGCTGCTTCCCGCTCCCTTTTGAATACCGTTCGAAAGCATCTCCATTCCAAAAAGCAGCAGGCAGAGAGAACCTATAAATCCTAGAATCTGGCTTAATACAGTTATCATTCTTTTACTATAACCGTAAGAAATTAAAAATTATAGTTACTTTGTGTAAATTGTATGTAAATTCTGGAAGTGACAGTTATTTTAATTTTTACTATAATCATCTATATGTTCAGACCAATGAGAAGATTTCAGCAGCAGATTTCAGATACTGAATGCAAAGAGATTTTGAAAAATGAAAAACGCGGAGTTCTTTCTCTGCTCGGCGATGACGGCTACCCTTACGGACTTCCCCTATCCCACTTCTACAGCGAAGAAGACAATAAGATTTATTTTCACAGCGCAAAGGAAGGCCACAAAATTGATGCCATCAAAAAAAACGACAAGGCAAGCTTCTGCGTTTACGATTCAGGCTACCGCAATGAAGGTGAATGGGCTCTGAACATCAACTGTGTAATCGTCTTTGGAAAAATCCGCCTGGTGACCGACGAGGAGCTGGCCCGCAGAATCTGTACAAAGCTTGTTCAGAAATTCACAGACGACCAGGAATATCTAGAAAAGGAACTTAAAAACGCCCTGCCCCGCGTTCAGTGCCTTGAGCTTGAAATTGAACATATGACGGGAAAACTTGTCAACGAATCATAAGGAGCATATAAATGAAAGTAGCAGTAACTTACGAAAAAGAAACTGGAAACGTTTTCCAGCATTTTGGAAAAACTCAGTATTTTAAGATTTATCAGATTGAAGATGGAAAAATCCTTTCCTCAGAAGTAATTGATAACGGCGGAAACGGACATCATGCCATTCCACCATACTTAAAGAGCCTTGGAGTAGAAACTCTGATTCTTGGAAACCGCGGACAGGGTGCCATCGAAGCCATTACTGCCAGCGGCTTAAAAGAAATGCCAGGAATCACAGGAAGTGCCGACGAAGCCGCAGAACTTTTTGCAAAAGGCCAGCTCAAGCCAAACTTTGAGGCTAAGTGCAATCACCACGGGAATGTGTAAAACCAAACTCTTAGATCTGAATAGAATTTCAAATAATGCAAAAATGCCCACATTGGAAATAGCGAGGATTAATAAAGTTAATACTTACCAACCATTATTTTTCATTTCGTACTTTGGTAGCTATTTGAATCTTAATTTTGTGCATCCGTCCTTCATTTTTGGACTAAAAAACATGCATTTCTGGTAGTTATATTGCGTACTTTGGTAGTCATATCTTTTGCGTACCTTAGTAGTTATATAATGAAGAATTCAATAAAAATTCGTACCTTGGTAGTTATATCAGTCCAAATTCATTGATTTATGCGTACTTTGGTAGCTATATTCTCGCAAAAAGAAACGACAGAATGTGCGTACTTTAGTAGTTGTATACTTTTTTTGACATTTTTGGAAAACTAAAACATTGGAAAAATCAAATTTCTGATAAAAATTGAATGCGTACCTTGGTAGTCATTAACTTTTTGATAAGCGTACTTTAGTAGTCATATAGATTGCGTACTTTGGTAGTTATTTGAGGCCTTGTTTTTTTAAGATTTCAACAGCCTCTGCTTCGTATGCAATCTGGAAAGAATCTCCAAATGGCAGCTCAGCCTGCTGCTTTACGAGCTTAAGAGCTTCTGCAAATTCTTCTGGGTATCGGCTCTTAAAATATTCAAGTTCTGCCTGTTCTTCATTGATTTCTTTTATCTCATCAATTTGAGCTTTATCAGTTTCTTTTGTGATTCGAACTGAAGCTGCCTTCTCAGAACAATTAAATCTGAATCCGACAACATTCTTACCTTCTTTAATTTTTTCAAAAGAGACAGTCAGATTTGTTTTTTCATTAACTTCATCCAAAGGATTTTTTACAACCTTAGTGATGAAGTTTGTCATTCTTCCTGAATACTCGTTTGCACCAAGCTGAAACGTCTTTCTCAATTCTTCAACAGTATATTCAAAATACCAGCAACCTTTTTTATTACCTTCCTTACCTTTTTTGCCAATCCAGGATAATGCAATTTCATAATAACGCATCGCATAAAAGCTCTGTAAGCGACCAAGCTCAATCAACTGTAATGTTGTAAAACCATGTTTGTATTCAACTAAAGCTTGTCCCAAGTGATGGTTAATTTCAATGTTTATTTTGTGATCAACATCAGAAAAAACAGCATGAGTAACCCAGCTGAATGTTTCAAACTTTTTACCTGTATCAATTGCAATATAAGATTTTTGAAGTTCAACAAGAGCGGATTTTATCAAATCCTTTTGTTTAGCACCAATACGTGATTTACCTAAGGCTTTTACGAAGTCAGATGTTTTAAAAGTTGTTTCATAGGTTTCAATATTAAGATTAGACCACTTCATAATTTTGAGATCTGCAATTACATATGCTAATAATTGTTTTGCTAATGGAGAACATTTATAAAGACCTTGAGAAATTTGATTAGGCTGTAAAAGTTCACTGTTTAACTTTTTAGAGTATTCAAGAGTGCCTTGATCTGAAATAATTATCTCATCCATTCGAAAGCCTTATTTATATATTAGTTATATTAATATATTGGAAGAGCGTAATTCGTTATAAAATAAAGATTTACAAGACAATAAAGCTACTAAAGTACGTAATCAGAACTACTAAAGTACGTTTTATAACTACCAATATACGCGGATATAACTACCTGCCTACGCATTCATTTATTCCGCTACTTATATCTTATACCTGGTAGTTATAAAAATCAACTACTTTCTTAAATGACAAGTAGTTATTTTGTAATACCGCCTTTTGAAAGCTTGATATTATTTTTGTTTACTTCACTCATCAGGTATTCGACAGCAGTTTCGATTCCCTGAGTCATTGAGAGGTCATGTTCCAGGAAGAACATTTTCCATTCTTTTTTTGTTGTCTCACGGATGCTGATATTCATCAGGATTTTTTTGATTTCCTCAACTTTTGGAGCTTCTTCAGGTTCTGCTTCAATAACTGTTTCTACTGGATTAGCTGCGTATTCTGCAGGTTTTACTTCTGCCTGTACTGGAGCAGAAACGGGTTCTGGTGTGGCAGTAGTTATTGGTGTCTGTCTTTTTTCAACAGCAGCCTCTTCTTTTGCGATGTTCTGAAGAATAGCCATAGAATTGCTCTGTTCAGCTTCTTCTTTTTTTGCCTTAGCAAGAATAGCCATTACAGGATTGTCATCATTGTATTTTGAAAAATCTTTAGCCATTGATTAACTCCTTTATGAAATTTGCATAGTCGATTGCTGCATTTGATTTTGGATTGTAATCAAAAATATTCTGACGTGCGAGCTGAGATTCCTGAACAGCAATTGCATCCCTAATCTTTGTTTTAAAAACTTTGGTATTAAACATTTCTGCAAACTTAAGAAACTGCTCATTCATATGTTGTGCAAGACCAGCGCGGCCTTTATAGCGGACAAGTAAAACGCCTGCAATTTCAAGATTCTCATTAACATCTCTGATTCCCTGTATTGTTTCTGCAAGAGCTTCGGCTCCCTGCATGGAAAATGAATCAGCCTGTACAGGAATAACTACAGATGTACTTGCAACAAGTGCATTGATTGTAAGTGGTGAAAGAGCAGGAGGAGTATCAATAATTACATAATCATAAACATTTGAAACTTCCTTTAGAACCTTAGAAAGTTTATATACCTGATCAATTGCATTCATTTCCTGCATGATATTATTCAGTCCTTTATCTGCCTGAATAAAGTCTCCGGAAGGCGTAGACTGAATAGCATCCTTGAGACTGATTTCATTTTTGAAAACCATCTTGATAGACGGATTTGAAGGATCTACCCTGTAACAGTAAGAGAGATTGCACTGTGGATCCAGGTCTATTGCAAGCGTCTTTTTTCCCAATAGTGACAGGCCTGAAAACAGTGCGCTGGCCGTTGTTGTTTTTCCTACGCCGCCTTTCTGATTTGTGACAGTGATGATTTTCATAAAAATTCCCCTTCTTTAATTAAAGAAATAAATAATTAAATATATATATAATATATCTTGAAATAAAGAAAATGTAAAGAAAAATAAAAGAAAATATGTAATATAAAATAAAGAAATAAAGAATTGTATATATAAAGAATTAAATAAATAAAGAGATATTATATAAAATATAAATAAGAAATAAAGAAAAAATAAATAAGGTTAAAACAGGCCCTAGGATTCGCGTAGACGCGTCAAATTTGGAAAATTGAGTAATTTGTCGACCGGGGTGTTTTGAGGCCGTTTTAGGGCCTTTTTTAAAGATTTATAAATGTCATTTTTTTCAGTTTTTTTTGGAGGATATGACTACCAAAGTACGCTTGAAAACGAGTAGAAAACATAATTATCAAGAGACGATATAACTACCATGGTACGCATTAGAAAATGGGTTATGTTGGTCCAGTTTTATGCTCAAAATTAAATTGGAAATAGCGAAAGGGAGATCAAAGTTTTTTTAGATAACAGAAGTGTCTTAATATTTGTTTTATGAACGACATAGATACAAGAAAAAAGAGTCTATGAACGTCGTATATACAATAAAATAAAGGCGATAAACGACACAGGTACAAAAACTATTTATTCTGTGAACGACAGATTTACAAAACTAAAAAATATATAACTACCAAGGTACGCAGATTGATATTATAATATAACCATGTCTTTTAAGACTGAGCGCAACGACATTACAAAAGTTCACGCAGATGCAATCGTTAATACTGCTGGATGCGATGGGTGGTGCTATTCATCATATCGGAAATGTTCATAAATATGCTCGCGAGGAAGACCTTCCTGAAAAGACAATCTTTGTGATTACAACAGACGGTCAGGAAAATGCCAGCTCGGAACATTCTTATGAGAAAATTCAGAAGCTTGTAAAACGTCAGACAGAAAATGAAAGCAAACTGGAGTGCAGATATCACAGAGCACTATAATAAAACTAACGAACGATAGTAAGTTTATAAAAAGGAGACTAGCAAAATGTTTGGAGCAATTTTAGGAGATATAATTGGTCAGCCTTATGAGTTTGACCGTGGACATAAGACAAAGGAATTTCCGCTCTTCTGTAAGAATCCGCGTTTTACAGATGATTCAGTTATGACGATTGCAATCTGTGACGGAATCTTAAAGGCAGGGCTCGATGCTAATGAAAACACGATGAAGACAGCGATGATAACCAGCATGCAGCTCTGGGGGCACAAGTATCCTCATGCAGGATATGGCGGAAGATTTTACCGCTGGCTTGCGATGGAAGAGACAAAGCCTTATAACAGCTGGGGCAATGGTTCTGCTATGAGGGTGAGCTCTGTGGGATGGCTTTTTGATTCGCTTGAGAGGACGCGTGAGGTTGCACGCTGGTCTGCCGAAGTTACTCATAATCATCCGGAAGGAGTGAAGGGGGCCGAGGCAACAGCAAGCATTATCTGGATGGCCCGTAACGGTTATTTCAAGACTCAGATAAAGGATTACGTAATCAAAGAGTTTGGTTATGACTTGAGCCGCACCTGCGACCAGATTCGTCCGAACTATCATCATGTTGAGAGCTGCCAGGAAACAGTGCCGGAGGCAATTACGGCTTTTCTTGAAGGAACTGATTTTGAAGATGTAATTCGTACAGCGGTTAGCCTTGGCGGTGACTGCGACACCCTCACCGATATAGCAACAGCAATGGCCGAAGCTTTTTACGGTCTGCCGGATCAGTTCAAGGCCAGGGCTTATGAATTTACAACAGAAGACATGCATCTGGTAATGAAGTCCTTTGAAGAAAAAGCAATTGAAAGAAAGGAGAGAGAAGCGTAAGATAATCAGAGGGAGTGCAAGAGAGGCATACAACCATGCAGCGCCGCTAACACTGAGTGTTCAAGGAGATTCAAAATGAAAGAGTACAAATCCTACGGCTGGCAGACAGCAGATTGCAAGCCTGCAGATTCAGCTTTTTAGAAAATTGAAAATCCGCGTCACCTTTATGATATCCTTAGCGAAATCTGGTGTGTCGAAACTTGTGCTCGTCTCCGCGAAGTCTACTTTGCAAAAGAAGAAAACATCTGCGTTACAACTATCTGAAGGCCGAGCTTTTGAAAAAGTTGGAAGAGATGTAATAAACAAACTGTTACATCATTTACATATCAAATAGATTTTTAATCTCACACTTTAGCGGTGCCTTTGCGTACTTTTCAAGTTTTTCCAGGTACTGCTTTCTGGTGATTTCGCGGGCGCCGTAGCGAGCCATGTTTTCGGTGTAGGTCTGGCAGTCAATCAGTTTGCCGCCGGCTTTCTGGAAGGCTCGGGCGAAGAGTACGAAGGCGCTCTTGGAGCTGTTTGGTTCAATCGTGAACATGGACTCGCCGCAGAAGACACTGCCAAGCAAGATGCCGTAAAAACCGCCGACCAGCTTTCCATCCTTCCAGACTTCGATGCTGTGAGCGTATCCAGCCTTATGAAATTTCTTGTAGGCCTTAATCATCTTGGGGCCAATCCATGTGCCAATCTGGTCGACCCGTTTTTGATTTGCGCAGTTCTTGATTACATCACCAAATGCTTTATCAATTGTGTAAGTGTAAGGATTGTGCCTGAGGAATCTTTCAATTGATTTTGAAACGTGCAGCTGGCGGATTGGAATCACAAAACGCTTCTTTGGAGACTGCCACAAAACCGGCTCTCCCTGGTCTTCGTTGAACCATGGAAAGACTCCCTGATTATAAGCCGAAAAAAGAAGGCGCAGAGGAATGTTATCCGTCACGAGGGAAATCTCGTCATAGCCGTAAATCAGGCCTGGGGCGGGGAATTCAAAGAAATCGTCAGGGTCAATTTTTACAGAGCGCGATTTTTCATTTTCAATGCGTAGGTAATTTTCCAGAACCTGAGGGCACTGCTCGAGGCCTGTGCTGTTAGTCCAGATGCCGTTGAGCAGAAGTTGATAAGGTTTATAGTTTGCCTTGTAATTCATCTTACGGCAGTGGGGTAGGAAAAGGCCCAGATAGTAATAGGGAAAATGATTCTGCAGACAAAAGTTGATTTCAACAAGAACGCTGTAAACGCCAATGCTGCGCTTAAGCACTTCCTCGCTGATATCATAATAAAAATAATTTGAGGAAAGGCCGGTGATAAATCCATGTGCATCAAAAACATAATCGAGGATGCTCACGCCGATCAGCTGACCCTTTAGCTTATAATCAAGATTGATAACCCCGCTGTAGCCGCCGTTCATATTTTTAAGATCTTGGGCAGCCTCCTGCAATGTGAGACGGTCGAAGCCCGGATTTCCCTCATTATGGTGATTGTAATAATTGCGGTACATAAGGGTTTTTTCGTCAGTGCAAAAATCAGTGGGGTTGGCAGAAATAATAACTTCTACATCCTGATTTTTATGAAGGACTCGACGCTGGCTCTTGGATGGAGCAAAAGTTTTTACAGGGATTCGAATGGGAATACACTCATGGCAATTCTGGCAGCGGGTATTATAGGCCATGGAAGAGTAGCGGCGGAAGCCCTGATGGAGAAGCCTTTCATAAACAATGCAGTCCAGCTTTTCAACGGGTAGAGCCGAGGGCCTACTCGAATCCAGCCAGTTAAAATATGTCAGAATATTTTCAGCCTGTCGGTCCGGGAAATAACCGCACTCGGTCACGTTCTTTCCGAACATCATATTCTTGAAAATTTTCTCAATGTTGGTTTCTGCTTCGGTCATAGTGATGATTATAGTTTAACTATTTTTTTACCAGATGAAAAGATTTTAATATAAGATTACTCTTACTGCTAAATTGGTTTCCAGCTTGATCAAAAACTTCTTAGCAATTGACAATAGTTACCGTTTGGTAGTAATATAGTTACCGAAAGGTAGCTTAAGGGTATGGATAGAAAATCTGAAATAATTAAAGCAACTTTAGAGCTTGCATCTGAAAATGGACTTGCATCAGTTTCGATGAATCAGATTGCAGAAAAGCTGGGAATTTCAAAACCTGCTTTATATAAGCATTTTGAATCACGTGAAGAAATCATAAAAACAATGTATTCATTTTTACGAGATCAGGCTAAGCAGAGTATTGCGGCCGGCGAAATCAATTTTGATATGCTTTCTGATAAAGTTCCTCTTGAAAAAATCCTGACACATATTGTGGACTCCTATAGAAGTCTTTGTACAAATCCTCAAATGTTCCAGTTCTATAAAATCATAATGTCTCAGAGAACAATCGATATTGCAGCAACCGAAATCATGGTAATGGAAACTAAAGCTATGATCGATGCAACAAAGAAGTTGTTTTATGCACTTCAGGTAAAAAAGATTGCTGATTTTCCTGATTCTGATGCTGCTGCTATTTCGTTTGCCATGTCGGTTCATTCAATAATTGATCTGGAATGTGACCTTAATCAGCTTAAAAATGCTAATAACGATGCCGGAAAAGGCATTGATAAAAATATGATGCAAAACTTTATCAGCGAGTTTTGCAAGCTCTATGGAGTAAAAGGAGTAAAAACAAATGGAAAGAAGTAAAAATAAAAGTATCCGATACTGGTTATTAATCTGTGGCATTTTGAATGTAGTTTTTTATCTTCTTCATGACTGCATTGGTGCAAGATTTTATCCGGGTTATAACTGGATGGCGCAGGCGGTGAGTGACCTGACCGCTACAGATGCACCTTCACGGTTGATAGCATCAGAGTTCACAAAAATACACGGAATCTTTTCTTGTGTAGCATGTACTTTAATCTGCATTTGTGCAAAAGAATTGTGGAAGGAAGCTTCAGAAAAAATCCTTCGCCTGGGTCTATATCTTTTTGTAACTATGCACTGGATTTCTGCTATTGGTTACAGTCTCTTTCCTTTGACAGGAAGTGGGTATGACGGAAGTTTTCAGTCTTTTGTACATGTATATGTGATTACAGTTCTTGTTGTTCTGCTTTCAATTGTATCTTTAATTCTGATTGCAGTAGGCGGATTTAAGAGTGGAAACAAAGTTCTGGCATGGTGCGCAGTTGTGGCATTCCTTATGATGTTTTTTGGAGCGGCTGGAAGTGCAGCAGTTCCGAGAGCATATTTTGGAATCGTTGAAAGATTCAGTACATATAGTGCTGTATGTTTTACAGCAGTGATTGCAGTAATTGCATTTTTGAAGTTTGGAAACATAGAGTCATAAATATGAGAAGGATTTTTGATTTTAAGAAAATTGCTTTGCTGCTTTTAATTCAGATTGTTTGCGGCATATTTTTATTTGCAGAAGAAACAGCAGCAGAAGAAAAGCTAACAGTTGAGATTACAAATGTTGCATCATTAGACACAAGCTTTATTGGAATGCCAAAGGAACCTGTTGGTTTAAGTAATTATGATGGCAAAGGAATTCCTGGCAAATTCAAAAAACATAAATTTTCTGTAAATGAAAATACTGAAATAATAATTCCATTAAAAGAGATTTAATTGTATGTTGAAAATAATAGTCAGTGCCTGCCAGGCCGGCGACAATTGCAAATATAATGGTGGAAACAATTTTAATCAGAAGATGATGGACTTCCTCTGGTAAAAAATCCCGGGCCAAGGACTTTTTGCAGAACTTTGTATTAAGGCCGGTTACAAAGTTCTGGATATTGAAGATATTGAGGAATATTTGTGTAACAGTATGAAACAAGTAACAGTAAGCGGAGCAATCATTCTCCGCACAAATCCAGAAACCAACAAAAAAGAAATATTTGCAACTCAGCGTGGTTATGGCGACTGGAAAGGATGGTGGGAATTCCCGGGCGGAAAGCTCGAGCCAGGCGAAACTCCCCAGCAGTGCATTGAACGTGAGATTCGGGAGGAGCTGGCAACAGAAGTCCGCGCTGAACGCATTCTCGGCGTTGTTGATTATGATTACCCAACTTTCCATCTGACCATGCATTGCATTTTGTGCACAATCGTTTCCGGCGAACTGAAACTCCTGGAGCACGAAGCAGCCCGATGGCTTTCAAAAGAAACTCTGCGTTCTGTAGACTGGCTGCCTGCGGATCAGTTGATTTTGGACAAGATTGAAGAGGTTCTGAAATGAAAATAATAGTCAGTGCCGCCAGGCCGGCGACAATTGCAAATACAACGGAGGAAATAATTTCTATCAGAAGATGATGGACTTCCTTTGGTAAAAAATCTCGGGCCAAGGACTTTTTGCAGACCTTTGCATTAAGGCTGGTTATAAGGTTTTGGATGTTGAGGATATTGAGGAATATTCTTGATTTTTCAAGAAACATAATTATAATGTAAGTTAACCGAAATGAATTTCGCCCAAATCTATTTAGGTTAAAATAATTTTGATTAAACGAGATTAGCCATGCAGGAAACTTTTAGAGGAAGAACAACTGAACTTAGAATACTGGAAAACAAATTCCAGAAAAAAGGCTTTGTCATGACTATCCTGTACGGCAGACGCAGAATAGGTAAAACAAGGCTTATAAATAAATTTATTAGCAGCCATGATTGTAAGTGCATTTCTTTTACTGCCGTTGAACGAGGTGAAGCTGAATTGCTTTCAATGCTTACAGAATCAGTGCTTAGCGCTCTAGCTCCTGATTTGCTCGGAACAGTTACTTTTAATTCTTTTGAAAAACTCTTTGACTTTATTGGGAAACAGGCGGTAAAGAAAAGAATAATATTTTTTATAGATGAGTATCCTTACCTTGCAAAACAGTGCCCTTATATCCAGTCCGTACTTCAGAAGAAGATAGATACAAACTGGAAGAAGGGGAAAATGTTTTTTATAATATGCGGTTCGCTTGTAAGCTTTATGAAAGACGAAGTTCTCGCAGAATCAGCTCCACTGCATGGAAGAAGCGATCTGGAACTTAAGCTCCGTCCCTTTAATTATCTTGAAACTGCTGATTTTCTAGCTCCGTACTCAAATGAAGAAAAAGCTATCTGTTATGGCCTTACAAATGGAGTTGCAAAATATATAGAACAGATTGATACAAATCTTTCACTTGAAGAAAATATAATCAATCAGTTTTATTCAATAGGCGGATATTTCTCTGAGGAACAGATAAAAACTGTAATTACAAACGAAAGGCAAAGTCCAGCATTGTATAATTCAATTATTTCTGCGGTGGCGACAGGACATACAAAAAACAGTGAAATTGCCAGCTGTGTAGGTTCTGATGATATTACATATCCTCTAAAAGTTCTGACAAATGCAGAAATCTTAGAAAAGAGGATGTCAAAAAAGCCTTACTATGTCTTAAATGATTCAATGCTTGAATTCTGGTTTCGTTATGTAAACAGAGCAACAAGTCTTATTAACGCAGAAAAAGGAAGCTTGTATTATCAGTCAGAAGTCCGCGAGCATATCTATGATTTTATGGGAAAAATCTTTGAAAAGATGGCAAAAGAATATCTGATGTTTCATGCAGGAACAGGCGATTTTCCTCTGCTTACAGAAGTAACAGATTATCAAACATCTGTAATTGATGAGGATAAAAAACAAAAACAGATAGAAATAGATTTGCTGGGCAAGAACGCTAAAAACATTCTGCTCGTTGGAGAATGCAAATTCAAGAAATCACAGTTTGATAAAGTTGAGTATGAAAAACTGATGGATAAAATAAAATATCTGCCTGTCTCAAATCCACTTGTCTGCATTTTTTCTCTCAGCGGTTTTTCAGATTATGTAAAAGAAAATGCGCAGAACTGTAAATTGATTGGAATTGATGATATGTACGGCAATGCTATATAAATCTTTTGCCCTAGAAAAATGTATTATTTTTGTTGATATTCCCCTAGAAAAGTGGAAAATGCTTCATTGTTTTTGATGAGGTTCAGAAATTTCCCAAGGCTTTGACTTCTTTAAAATATTTTTGTGAAGATGCAATTCAATGGCTGATTAATGCAGGTCTTGTTCATAAAGTGTTTAGGATACAAAAATTTGAGCAGCCTTTGAAGGTTTACGAAGATTTTGACTGCTTTAAGCTTTATGTAAATGATTTAGGTTTACTTGGTGCAATGGCCCAGGCTCCGGCAAGCGAAATTCTTGTTGGAAACAGTGCTTTTTCTTCTTACAAGGGAAGCTTTACAGAACAGTATGTAGAACAGTTTGAGAATGCATCGTATCAAGAAATCTTAAAAGTAAAAAATGAATTGGTTTCTGATATTTCGAAGTTTGAACACGATTATGACAGGGAAGATCCAGATTGGAATATCTGTCCAAAACCGGATGTTCGTTATCAGTGGAGTTTGGAAGCTCTTGGTTTGATTGCTCCGATGTTAGCGGAAGCGTTTAACAGAGAGTATGAGAGGGGAGAGAAGGGGATGGAGGATTATGGTGGGGAGAAGAGGGAGTTTTATGGGGAGTAGGTAAGTTAAGCAAGAAAAATATTTTGTGAAATCGTGATTTTTTTCACCTTTAAAACACAAAGGCGTGGTATAATCTTATATATTATGCAAGTAGACTATACAAAACTTTGGGTTCGTTATAAAGAAATGGGACACAAGAATAAAACAGACCTTATTGAGATGGCAGGAATCTCAACGAATATTCTTGCAAAACTGACTAAAGGTGAATTTATTTCCATGGATAGTATCCAGCGTATTTGCAAAGCTCTGAATTGTGATGTGGGCGATATATGTGTGATTAATAAAGTGGAAGGAAATAGCTAAAAAATGTCGCCTGAAAAAAGTATTGATATAAAAGAAAATGACCTTCTCAAAATTGACCGTTCCTTGCTCGAAATTCTTTTGAAGGACAAGACGACCGGGAAGAATATAATTTGGGCAACGGATAATTATTCTAAATATGGAGAACTTTACACTTCGGAGAAAGAAATCAAAATAGAATTAATTACCTCACGTCATGGCGGAATTATAAAGCCTCGAATTGAAAAATCAAAAACAGAACAACAGCAGAGAGTGCGACAGAAAGCAGAAGTGTTTACACCAAGTTGGATTTGCAATATGCAAAACAATAAGGTTGATGAAGAATGGTTTGGGCGAAATGATGTTTTTAATTTAGAAAAAGAAAATTCTTGGAAAGTAACGAAAGATAAAATTATATTCTCTGATTCTGAAAAAAAAAGCTGGAAAGATTATGTTCTTTCTAAAAGACTTGAAATGACTTGCGGTGAGGCTCCATATATAACAAGCCGCTATGATGCAGTAACTGGTGAATATATAGAAGTTTCGAATAGAATTGGAATATTAGACAGAAAACTTAGAATTGTTAGTGAAAATACAGATACGCATGAGGATTGGCTAAAATGGGCATATTCGGCTGTTCAAAGCACTTATGGTTTTGACTGGCAAGGTGATAATGTTCTTATTGCAAGAGAAAATCTTTTATTTACTATAGCTGAACACTATGAGGCAAAATTTAACGAAAAACTTGAAACTCAGGATTTAATCGGTTTTGCAAAAGTAATTGCATGGAATATCTGGCAGATGGATGGCCTCAAATATGTTATTCCAAATTCTTGCTGTACAAAAGAAATAATTGATGAAGATTTGTTTGAAAGAAGAATCATCGCAAAGCCTTGTGTTGGATGTACAAAAGGTGACAATAGAAAACACAATGGCATTTACTGCATTATTAAGGACTGGGAAACTCATAGAAATATTCGCTTTGTGGATATGGTATTTGGAGGCGGAAAATAATGGCACAGATTTTTAATCAGGCATTTGAGCAAAAATTGATTTATGTTTATCGCATCAATGATACAGCCCATGAAGGTATTCTTAAAATTGGAGAAGCCTCTTGTAATGCAGGAATGACTTATTTTGCTTTTGAGCCAAACTGTAAGGAATTAAATGTTGCTGCTAAAGATAGAATCCGCCACCAGACACAAACAGCCGGAGTTACTTTTGAACTTCTATATACCGAAGCAACGGCTTTTATGAAAGGAAAAAATCTTATAGTTTTTCAAGATCATGATATACATGACATTCTTGTGCGCTCTGGTATAAAAAGGAAAATATTTGATACAGAACATAAAGCAAATGAATGGTTTTATACTGACCTTGAAACTGTAAAAAAAGCAATTGCAGCTGCGAAAGAAGGAAGAACATCTCTCAATGCAAGTGAAATAACTACAGATAGAAGTCCTGTAATTTTCAGACCAGAACAAACGGAAGCTATCGAAAAGACAATAAAGCAATTCAAAAAATCTGGTGGAAGTCATCAGATGTTATGGAATGCAAAAATGAGATTTGGAAAAACTCTTTCAACCTTGGAAGTTGTTAAGCGCATGAATTATAATCGCACTCTCATTTTGACACATCGACCTGTAGTTGATTCTGGTTGGTTTGAAGATTATGGGAAAATCTTTTATGACCGAAATGATTTTTACTACTTTTCAAAAAAGAATGGTGGTGATCCAACTGAAGAAGAAAACTTCCATGAAATGATTCATAAGGCTGACAATAACGGAATGAAGGATTTCCACTTCATTTATTTTGCTTCAATACAAGATATGCGTGGTTCTGAACTTGTTGGCGGTAAGTTTGCTAAGAATGAAGAAATTTTCAATATAAATTGGGATTTAATCATAATTGATGAAGCTCACGAAGGTACTCAAACAGAACTTGGAAAAGCTGTTCTTTCAAAATGTCGCAAAGATAACACAAGAATCCTTCATCTTTCTGGTACTCCATTCAATCTTATGGATGATTTCAAAGAAGATGAAATTTACACCTGGGATTATGTTATGGAACAACGGGCAAAAGCTGAATGGGATAAAATCCATCAGGGAGACCCGAACCCATATTCTGTACTGCCTAAACTAAGTATTTATACATATAACTTGGGAAAACTCTATCCTGAATATGCAGATGCTGATATTGCATTCAACTTCCGTGAATTCTTTAGAGTTGATAAAGAGGGAGACTTTATACACGAAACAAACGTAAAACAGTTTCTTGATTTATTAACAAAAGAAGATACTGATTCAAATTATCCATATTCAACAGAAGAATACAGACAGAATTTTCGTCATTCACTTTGGATGATACCAGGGGTAAAAGAAGCAAAAGCTTTAAGTAAACTTTTGCAGGAGCATCCTGTTTTTAGCCAATTTGCAATTGCAAATGTAGCAGGTGACGGAGATGAAGAAGAGGAAGAAAAAGAAGCTTTAAAGAAAGTTGAAAAAGCGATTGGTCCACATCCAGAAGATTCTTATTCAATTACTCTTTCTTGTGGACGACTCACTACCGGCGTAAGCGTAAAACCTTGGACCGCTTGTTTTATGCTGTCTGGTAGCTTCAATACTGCGGCAAGCACTTATATGCAGACGATCTTTAGAGTACAAACTCCTGCCGTAATTGGAGGAAAGCAGAAAGAAGAATGTTTTGTATTCGACTTTGCTCCAGACCGTACTCTTAAAGTAATTGCTGAAACTGCCAAAATCAGCAGCAAAGCCGGTAAAACAACAAACAATGACCGTGAGATATTGGGTGAGTTCTTAAACTTCTGTCCAATCATTGGTTTTGAAGGCAGTCAGATGAAGGCCTACAATACCGAAAAAATGCTTGGTCAGCTTAAAAAGGCTTATATTGAGCGGGTTGTAAAAAATGGTTTTGAAGACAGTTATCTTTATAATGATGAGCTTCTTCACATGGATAAACTTGCTCTGGAAGAGTTTTCTAAACTAAAAGAAATAATCGGTTCTACAAAAGCTCAAGGAAGTACAGGTGATATTAACATCAACGCTCAAGGTTTAACTGATGAACAATATGAATTATTACAGATGCCTGAAATTAGAGAAAAACCTGTTAAAGAACTTACTCCAAAGCAGCAGGAAGCATTAGCGCGCGAAAAAGAAATCAAGAAAAATCGCGATACTGCAATTTCCATCTTACGAGGAATTTCTATCAGAATGCCGCTTTTGATGTACGGAGCAGATTTGCAGAAAAATCTTGATGGAACAGAAGAAGCAATTACTCTTGATAATTTTTGTGATTTAGTTGATGACCTTTCATGGGAAGAGTTCATGCCAAAAGGTGTAACTAAAGAAATCTTTGGGCAGTTCAAAAAATATTATGATTCAGATGTGTTCCGTGAGTCTGGTGTAAAAATCCGAGAAATGGCACGTGCTGCGGATAAACTTAGTATTGAAGAAAGAATTGAGCGTATAAGTTCAATTTTTGCTACATTCCGAAATCCAGATAAAGAAACCGTTCTTACTCCTTGGCGTGTTGTAAATTTGCACCTTGCGCAAAGTCTTGGAGGCTGGTGTTTCTATGATAAAGATTATAATGAGCAAATCCTTGAACCAGAATTAATAAAACAAAATGAAATTACTGATGAAGTTTTTAAAAAGAATACACATATTTTGGAAATAAACTCAAAAAGCGGTTTGTATGCTTTGTATTGTGCTTATAGTGTCTATCGCACTCGGGCAAAACTTGAGCTAGGCCCTAAGCCTACACGGGAAATGGAAATTGATTTGTGGAAGAAAGTTCTTGCAGAAAACATTTTCTTAATTTGTAAAACTCCTATGGCAAAAAAGATTGCGCAAAGAACTTTGGCCGGATTCACAGGAACAAAAGTAAATGCTCACTACTTTGAAGACTTAGTAAATCAGCTGAAAAACAAACCAGAAAACTTTATAAGCGAAGTGAGCAAAACAAATTACTGGAAAAAGGATGGAAATGAAGATATGAAATTTGATGCAATAGTAGGTAATCCACCATATCAGATTATGGCAACAGGAGAGGCAAACGGTTCAGATCCAATTTATCATCTTTTTATTGATGCTGCCTGCAAGCTTGGTGAAAAGGTAAGCTTTATTCATCCTGCAAGATTCTTATTTAATGCTGGAAAGACCCCGAAAGACTGGAATGAAAAAATGCTTAATGATGAACATTACAAAGTTGTTCAATATTGGGCAAACAGTGGAGATGTTTTCCCAACTGTAGATATAAAAGGCGGTGTCGCAGTTACATATTGGGATAAGAATAAGACTTTTGAAAAGATTGGAACTTTTGTTGCGCACGAACCTCTTCGAACTGCATTAGCGAAAGTTCTGAATAAAGAAGAATTCAAAAGTCTTGCAAGTATTATTTATCCAGCTGAAAGCTATAAATTCAAAAAGAAAATGCACGATGAACACCCTGAACTCGCTGAAAGATTGAGTAAGGGTCATTTATTTGATTTGAAATCTCCTGTTTTGGAAAAATTGCCAGAAGTTTTTATTAAAGAAAAACCAAATGATAAAAATGAATATGTACAAGTTTATGGTCGAGTAGACAATCAGCGTGTATTTAGATGGATAAATCGTGAATATTTGGTTGTCCCAGAAAATTTTGAGTTTTATAAAATTTTCATTCCAAAAGCAAATGGATCGGGGGCGATAGGCGAAGTACTATCGACCCCGATAGTCGGCGAGCCGATAGTCGGCTCTACGCAAACATTTTTAAGTGTTGGAAAATTTAATACACAAGAAGAAGCCGAAAATTGCATGAAGTATATAAAAACAAAATTTTCCCGTGCAATGCTCGGAACACTCAAAGTAACACAAGATAATCCTCGTGAAACTTGGCTTAATGTTCCGCTCCAAGACTTCACTGTAAACAGCGATATCGACTGGAGCAAGTCTATTCCCGAAATAGATAAACAGTTGTACAAGAAATATGGGCTTTCACCAGAAGAAGTTGAGTTTATTGAAAGCAAGGTACGGGAGATGTAAAAGATGAGCAAAGAGATAGAATCTAAAACAGAACAGCAGTTTTACTCTGATATTTCTCAACTCATAGATACTAGCAAGCGTACTGTGCATTAATTACCAAAAGTAAAGGAAAATACAATATGCCACAATTCAACATAAACCAAAAACTTGACGAACTTCTCGCTACAAAATTCGAAACCGAAGTTATCGAATTCAAGGAAGCAAAAAATGATTTTTCTTTTGAAGAACTTGGAAAATATTTTTCTGCATTGAGCAATGAGGCTAATCTACATAATGTGGAGTGTGCCTGGCTTGTTTTTGGTGTTGAAGATAAAAAGCATAAAGTTGTTGGAACAAATTATCGTTTGGATGATAAATCTCTGAACAATCTAAAGGAAGAAATCGCAAAACATACTACAGGCAATATTTCATTTATTGAAATTTACAAATGTTCAAGAAAAGACCAAGATGGTAATGATAAACGTATTCTTGTTTTTCAGATTCCTGCTGCTCCAAAAGGAATTCCAACCGCATTCAAAAGAATCAACTATGGTCGTGATGGTGAAGCTTTAGTTGGATTAAGCACAGAAGAATTTGAAAGGATCCGTTCCCAGAATGTTCAGACTGACTGGTCGGCTGGCATTGTACCAGATGCAACAATTGAAGATTTGGATGAAAGTGCTATAAAAAAAGCTCGTGAACTATATAAGGTTCGCCATTCTTTAAAGGCAGATGAAGTTGACTCCTGGGATGACATTACATTTTTAAATAAGGCAAAAATTACTCAAAAAGGGAAGATAACACGAACTGCACTTTTGCTTTTAGGGAAAGATGAAAGTGAATTTATGCTTCAACCGGCAGATCCAAAAATCAGATGGATTTTACTTGATAGTACAGGACGACAAAAAGCATTTTATATTTCAGGAATTCCTTTTTTGAATGCAATTGATGAAATCTATTCTAAAATCAGAATTATTCGCTATCAATATATTGTAAAAGAAGGAACCTTATTTCCTGAAGAAGTTGATCAGTACGATTCTTTTACTATTCGTGAATCTCTTAATAACTGTATTGCTCATCAGGATTACACAAGGGGATGCAGAATAAATGTAATTGAAGGGGAAGATCAGCTTACTTTTGAAAATGCCGGTTTATTTATTCCAAATAGCGTGGAACAGGTTGTAAAAGATAATTCGCCGGAATCTCATTATAGAAATCCGTTTTTGGCAACTGCAATGATGAATTTAAATCTTGTAGAAACAGCTGGCGGAGGAATTAGAAAACTGTTTGAAATTCAAAAGAAAAAGTTTTTCCCTCTTCCAGAATATGAACTTTCTGCTGATAAAGTGAAAGTTACTTTTACAGGAAAAATCATCAATATGGATTTGGCAAGAAAAGTTGCAAAGAATCCTGACATTAGTTTTGATGAATTGTTTGCAGTTGATAAGGTTGCAAAGGGGAAACACATCTCTGAAACAGAACTGGAACTTTTGAAAAATGGTTCATATATTGTGGCTTCTGCAGAAGTTAGTCCAGAAATAAACGGAGAACCTACTTATGTAATAAGTGACAATAATGAGGATTCTGGAACTGTCCAGAAAAAGATAGAGAATTGCCCAGAGGATAAGTCCTTATTGGACAAAATGTCCAATAAAATGTCCAATAAAATGTCCAATAAAGAACAAGAACGCTTTAAACTGATTATCGGGTATTTGGAAAAAAATGACTTAATTACAAAAACAGAAGCAGCAAAACTTTTGAAAGTAGAAGACAAGACAGCGCAAAGACTTCTTTCTAAAGCTGTTGAACTGGAATTATTGGTTACTGAGGGAGATTTCAAAGGAACAGTTTATAAGTTGAATTTAAATTGTTAACTTGGGGAGAAATAAGTATGCAGGATTTTATCAATCAGGAATTTGACATATATGAGAAAGTTTTATCTGGCCTTTCCAAAATGTGAGACAGTGT
>SAMEA3663277__coassemble_101_pt1 | contig 31523 bp, 24 predicted proteins | sample SAMEA3663277__metabat2_high_PE_016 | metagenome-assembled genome bin SAMEA3663277 (sample SAMEA3663277) | pig gut metagenome | biome: pig gut; feature: pig-associated habitat; material: faeces | place: China | collected 2013 | reverse complement strand
GCTCCAAACGTACTTTCCGGTTCTTTCAAGGTAAGCGGAAATAATATCTATATGGTAAAGGTTCCATACTCAGATCTTCTTGAGCCGGACTACGAAACCTTCCTTAAGAACTCTGATGTTCTCTACGAACTCAATAAAGCCCGCCGCATTGCCGCAATGTATCCTGTAGGACCTGGTGGTATTGCAGAAGCTGTTACAAAGATGGCAATGGGTAACATGGTTGGTGCAAGTCTCGACGCAAATGCGGTGGTTGAGTGCTCGCGAAGCGAGTGTATCGAAACCACAAGCAATCTCACTGGTTTCTTCCTCCCAACATACGGAAACATCATTGTAGAAGTTCCATCTGCCCATGTACCAGAATTTGAGAAAGCTGACTTTGTTGAAGGAACCCTCGTTCAGCTTGGTATGACAATCGACAGGCCTGCAATCGTAATCAAAAATGCCGTTCTCGGTGGAGTTACAAATCCTGAAGTTGAAATCAGCCTTTATGACTGTGTAGACCGTTGGGAGGACAAACTCAAGGAAGTATTCCCACGCGTTAGTGGAGTACCGGAACAGCCAAAGCTTCCAGACTGGGCAACAGACATCCACAAGTCTCTCAATGACATCCGCAAGGCGCCAGCCTTTGTTCAGCCTGCAAGCCGTCCAAAAGTATTGCTCCCAGTATTCCCAGGCACTAACTGCGAAATCGATATGGCCCGTGCCTTCAACCTGGCCGGCGCAGATACAAAGATTGTAGTGCTTCAGAACCGCACTCAGTCTCAGCTTACAGAGTCCCTCGAGAACCTTGCCCGCGAAATGCGCGATGCACAGATTCTCGCCCTCAGCGGTGGCTTCTCTTCTGGTGACGAACCGGATGGTTCAGCAAAATTTATTGCAAACGTACTCAAAGCCGGAAACATCAGCGAAGAAGTTATGAACCTTCTTAAGAAGCGCGACGGTCTTGTACTCGGAATCTGTAACGGTTTCCAGGCACTTGTTAAGACTGGTCTTGCTGTTTACGGCGAAATCCGCGATATGACTCCTGATATGCCAACTTTGACTTACAACAGAATCAATCGCCATATCAGCCGCATTGTTCGTACACGTATCGTTTCTGCAACAAGCCCTTGGGCACTTCATCCAAGTGTAATCGATCAGCGTAATCACCTTATCGCAATCAGCCATGGTGAAGGCCGCTTTGTCTGCGACGAAGCAACTGCAAAACGTCTCTTCGAAAACGGACAGGTATTTACCCAGTACGTAGACGAGTTTGGCCGCCCTGCAATCACAGAGCCAGATAACCCTAACGGATCTGCATTCGCAATCGAAGGTATTACATCTCCAGACGGACACGTTCTTGGAAAGATGGGACACTCAGAGCGCGGAGTAGGTATGGATCGCAACGGCGCTTCTCTCGACCTCTTTAAGAATGTAGGTGGAAATCCACTTACAAACGAAAGCGAAACAACCTGCGAAAACCTCTTCGCAGCAGGAGTTGCATACTTTAAATAATATGGATGCAAGCCCATCGCCCTATATATTTATAATTCTCGCGGTGCTGATTGTTCTTTCCATGCTCTTTTCCATTTCGGAAAGCTCTTTTCTTGGAATGAACAAACTGCGCCTGCGAATTCTCAGAAAGAATAAAGATAAGCGTGCTCTTATTGCCGGCCGTCTTTTAGACCGCAGAGAGCGCCTTATCAATTCTCTTTTGGTTTCAAATGATATCGTAAATATCTTTGTTTCTTCTATTATAACATCAGTTGCACTGGATATGTTTGGCCAGAAAGGAGTTGGAATTGCTACTCTTATAGCCACACTTCTTCTTTTAATTTTTGGAGAAATTACACCAAAAACAATTTCCACCCGCTGCCCGGACCGAATTGCCTATGCTCTGGCTCCTTTTGTTCAGATTGTAGTTTTTATAATGCATCCGCTTGTTGCTGTTGTGACTTTTATTGCCCGCTGTGTACTTCGTATTTTCGGAATAAAAACAAATGCAAAAAAGCAGTCTTATACAGAAGAAGAAATAAAAACTTTTTTTGATATGAGTTCGGAAAGCGGTGTCATCGAGGAAAATGAAAACCGAATGATGAGCCAGGTATTCAAGTTTTCAGATCTGGAAGCTCAGGATATTATGGTTCCCCGAACAAAAATCAAGGCCGTACCTTATGACGCAAAATACCGCGATATAGTAGAACTTTCTCAGCGGCTTGGTTATACCCGTTTTCCAGTTTACAGAAAATCAATTGATGACATAATCGGAATTATTTACCTCAAGGATATGCTGTCATATAAAGAAAGTCAGTCAACTTTCAATCTGCTCAATGTTATGCGTCCGCCGCTGTTTATCCTTGGAACTAAAAAAATCACTTCTGTTCAGGAATTGCTTTTTGAAAGTCATGATTCTATGGCAATTATTGTAGATGAATATTCCGGTACCGACGGAGTTATTACAGAAAAAGATATTTCCCGCGAAATATTTGCCCTGCCTGGTGAAGATTCTCTTCGCGGAAAAGTTTTTGATTTTGACAATGTTGAAAATAAAGCTGATTTTGAAATAAATGGTTCTGTACTTTTACGTGACCTAAAAGAAGATTTACATATTCCACTCGAATCTAATATCAACGAAACTATAGGCGGCTGGTTTGCAGAACAAATAGACCGCATGCCACAAACTGGAGACACCGTAGAATTTGAAGGTTTTCTTTTTTCAGTTAAAAAGATTCAATCACATCGTGTAGAACGTATTCAAATTATAAAACTGCAGAATAAAGAAGAGGAGGTAAAAGAATGAATCATTACCTGCTGACGGCTGCTGAACTTTTCTTTTTAATTATGTGTGTCGGCTTTTTTACCTCGTCAGAAACAGCATATCTTTCTCTTCCTCGCTTAAAACTCCGCAGTATGGTAGAGCAGGGCCGCCGCAACGCCAAAAAAGTTGCCGCACTCAAAGCGGATATGGATCGGCTTCTGACAACCGTGTTAATTGGCACTAACTTTTTAAACTCTCTCGCCTCTGCAATTGCTACTGCTTTTGCTATTGATTTACTTGGCAGCAGAGGAGTTGCTATCGCTCCTTTCGTAACTGCTTTTTTTATAACAACCTTTGCTCAGATTGTACCAAAGACTGCTGCCGGCCTTCATCCGGATACATTTACCTGTTTTTCTGCCTGGCCTCTTATGATACTGGAAAAACTATTCTTTCCAATTGTATGGCTTTTTGAAATGCTTTCGCATGGCGCTGTTGTTCTTGTAGAAAAAATCTTAAAGCCTGCCGGTGCAATTGTTACAGAGGAAGAACTTAAAACTCTTATAGATGTAGGCTCTCACGAAGGAACAATCGAAAAAGATGAAAGCCGGCTTCTCAATAAAATTATAAAATTCAATGACCTTTCAGTAAATGATGTCATGAAACATCGTTCTCAAGTAAGTATGATTAATCAGGAAGCAGATTACGATGAAGTAATAAATCAGTTTCTTACTTCCGGTTTTTCTACACTTACAGTGTATAGCGGCAACAGGGAAAATGTAGTTGGTGTTTTAAATTATAAAAAAGTACTTTTCTGCTCAGAAGAAATAGACAAAAGTAAGGGCTTTGCCGGCCGTCAGATGTCTGAGGTTCTTTTTATACCGGGAACAATGAGTGTACTGGATATTCTTCAACAATTCCGTACAAGCGAGCATAAGTTTGCAGTTGTTCTTGACGAACAGGGCCAGACAGATGGAATTATTACAATGGAAGATATTCTTAAGGTTGTATTCGGCCACATGTCTGATGAAAATACTTACGATAACACAGCTCCGGAAGATAAAGTAGAGTTAGTTTCACTTAACACATTTATTGTTCCGGGCGATATGAAGATAGATGATGCAAATGAAATTCTTGGCCTTGCACTTGAATCAGATGAAATGAATACAGTCGGCGGCTGGCTTTTGGAACAGTTTGGTTATCTGCCTGCTTCGGGTACAGTTCTTATAAAAGACAGAATTCTTTTTACAGCGGAAGATGTAAGCGGACGGCGTATTGTTTCTGTCAGAGTGAAAAAGAGTAATTAAGACTTATTGACCACAAAAGTCTTTTTGTGCCACCGCTGTCAGAGGCACTTGTGGACCATCTTGCATATGACGGTAATCCGTTTGCTCCCAATGCGACATTTGAGGTCTTGCCTTTACCTTCCGGTATAATTTGAAGCGATCCAGAAATTCCAGAACTATGCTTTTTATTGAATTTATACTGAACGCCAAGATTTGCCTTAATCAGCCATAAAAGACTAAGATTATCCCAATATGCAGTACCGTAGCCAGATGAATTTTTATAGTGATAATCCATTGCATTAATAAAAGATAATGCCGGACTAAATCCAAAATCTCCATAAAAAGAAGTCCTTGGAACACAATCAATAGAAAATTTCAAACCGGCAAGAAATGAATTCATTTCCTGAGAATAAGAAATAACTTTTCCAGAAAATGTTCCCGGGTTGTAGTTGTCTGATTTATAAATATAAAAGCCGTTACTTCCTTCAAATCCAATATATTCATATTGATATTCAATAAATGGAGTAAGTTTGATTTCTGCAGGAAGAAAAATATTTCCACCAAGCCTAATAGAAAGAAGTAAATATTTTGTAATTTTATTGTCATGCTTTGAGTAGTTTGTTATGGCACACGGGTCATCACTTTTCCATTTAGATGTAGTAGAATTAAGCCAGTCGAAATCCTGCATATATCCGCTTTTGCATGGAATTACAAATGAACCTTTTAAACCGGTATAAAGATAATTCAAAATATCAAAGTCTGCTGTTAAATTAAAAACCGGTACATTTTTTATATCCCATACAAGTTCACTCAATTTGTTATTTGCATTCATACAGGATTTAGAAAAAACATATTCATTAATAGTACCGTTCAGCAGACTGATGTCCGGAGTAATCTTCATTGTCAAATAGTCTTTTTTCTTTTTAGTTTCTGATTTTTCAGAGAAAACTGTATTTATAAGGATGAAAAACATTAAAAAGAATAAAAGACAACGTTTCATAAAAACTCTCCGTAAACTACTGTTCAAGAGGATCTACACCAAAGATTTTAGCAAGCTGTTTTCTTGTAGCATCCATATCCTTAGGGTAGGGAGCCGTAAAATTGATTTTTTCATCTGTTTTTGGATGTGCAAGTTCAATTTTATAAGCATGCAATGCAAGGCGGCTTAAAAGAGGGCGTTCTTCGTATTCATCGCCATTCCACTTCTTTTTGATTTCGCTAAGGCGTACCGGCTTCTGGCTGCTGCTGTAGAGAGGGTCACAAACAATGCTTAAACCATTTTCTGCAAGGTGAACACGAATCTGATGTGTTCGTCCGGTTTTTGGTTTTGCTTCAATCCAGGAATATGGCCCGCAGTTACCTATTAAACGGAAGCTTGTAAAAGAAGGTTTTCCCGCTTTTTTATTTGCAACGGTACGGTGGCGGGAGTCCCCATCTGGTAAAAGGGGAAGATTTACATCCAGAGTTTCCCAAAGCGGGTGACCATAGACAAGTGCATGATAAGTTTTTGAAACTTCACGCTTTTCAAACTGCATGGAAAGGTTACGTTGTGCCTCAAGAGTACGAGCATATAGTATTAAACCCGATGTATCTTTGTCTATTCTGTGAACTGCATACAATTTACCGAATTCTTCCTGGACAAGAAGGTCCAGACGAGGAGCATCTTCGTTGTAACGGTCTGCAGCAATTAAAATTCCGCTGCGTTTATTCAAAACAATAAAGTCATCATCAGCAAAAATAACGCTGTAGTCCATATTTTTACTAGCCATATTCTTATTATACTAAATTTTACTATAAATTCCTATAAAGAAGGCTGATTTTCCGGCCGATAATGGCAAAAGTAGGATATTCTACATGGTATAGACATCGGGAAAAATACTTATATGTACTTTTAAAAGGTTACAAAAAAAAATTTTTTTCTTGACTTCGTATATGCACCGTGTTAGAATATAAAAAAAAAGAGGATTTTCACGTAAAAGTCGTTGACTTGTAAAATCCACAAATAAAAAGGAGGATTTTTTCAAATGAAAAAAATCGTTGGAATTCTTGCAGCAGCAGCAGTTCTTGCTACTTCTGTATTCGCAGCTGATGTATCAGCAGCTACAAAAATTAAAGGCGAAGTTCTTAAGTATGATGGTACTGCAGAAAGCTTCAAGCTTTTTACAGAAGGAAACGATAGCCATGAATATGCTCAGCCTAACATCCAATTCAGCATTTCTGATGACAAAGCAGGTGCTGAAGTAAAACTGTCTTCTGATGGTAAAACAAAAGAAGTTAAGTTGGTAAAACAGACAATCTGGTTCAAGCCAGTTGATGTACTTAAGATTACAGCAGGTAACTTTGATATTGCATTGAACAAAGAAAAGATTAAGTGGACTGAATCAGTAACAGGTCTCGGTGGAAACGGTCTCTTACTTTCTTTGAACGTATCAGGATTCTCTCTTGATGCAGGTTTCGCAGCTAATGAAGCTTACTGGCTCACATCTACAAAGTCTGATCCACTTATTAAGAATTTCTTCTTCAAAGCTGGATATAGCGCTGACTTCGGAACAATCGCTGGTTATATCGAATTCAACAGACAGAGAGATGGCCGCAGACCATATGCATTCCATGATATGTATTTCGGACTTGGCGATGATGCTATCAAATACGAAACAAACACAGGTGCTATTGGAGACATCCACTTCGGTGCTGGATATTCTAACAACTTCAACGGAATCGATGTGTTCGTAAACGTTGCAGGTTTCATGGGTAAGGACTTCAACTGGGTACGCCCAGAAGCTTACATTGGTGGAAACGTAGATGCATTCGGATATCAGGCATTCGTTGCTCCAATCATCTTCTTGAACAACAAAGATGGTGTAAAGCAGGATTCAGCTGTAAACCTCGAACTCGTTGCTAAGGTTACATATCAGCTTGAACCATGCAAGATTTATGCTCAGTTCTATGACAACCAGCTCTTGAACAAGAAGTTCGTATCTACTATCGAAGTTGGTGCTGAAGGTTCTTGCGGTGTAGCAAACTGGAAAGTATGGGCACAGATCGATACAAAAGCAAACGACAAGGTTGACATCGCTGTTCCATTCGAATTGTCAGTTGCTTTCTAAGTTAATTTACAATTCCTAGTTTGAACAAAACTAAAAACGCTCCTCGCAAGGGGAGCGTTTTTTTTATCATGTAACTATTCTAAATATGAATTTGTTTATATAATAAAAGCATAAATATTTGGAGTTTTAAAATGAAAAAGACATCTATGATTTGTTTACTTGCAGGTGCATTAACTTTGTTTATTACATCATGCAGTTCGACTAAAAATGTTCAGTCGGCACCAGATACTTACGAAGACACTCCTGCTATAGCAGAAGAATCTTCAGATGGTTTAGAAGAAGACAATGGTTCTGAAATCAAAAGTAAATCTGATTCTAAATCTACTAGTGCAAAAAAGAAAAAGAATGCTATTGCAGAATTCTTTACATTCGGTAACAAAGATGACTATGCGAAATATTACGATATTTCAATTTATGAAAAAGATATTACCGGTATGAAAGAAAGACGTGCTACAACTCTTATCCGCACAGATGATTATATGGCTGGTTGGGGAAGTTATTACTCATTGGCTTATTATATTGTTCAGTTTGATGCAACTGCAAGAAAACAGCTTATTTCTGCAATTAATGCCTATAATACAGATTTTGAAGAAAAGAATCTTAAACGCAAAGGTGGAAAAAAGACAGAAAGAGCTTATGGAAAAATCAGTTATAGACTTGACTGGGGAACTATAAGTCATTCAACCCCAAATATGGGAACTGGTGAAGGTTATATGGGTTATGAATTTGTAAAAGGCTCGCCATATTTTACAATCAGAAATTATCCTTTCAATAACGAACACTACGACAGAATTGGAGATGCAACTAGTCGTGAATCAATGGTCCTTGTATATTACTTTACAAGAGCACAGCTCAAAGAACTTGCAAACTTCCTTTCCGATGAAAACATTAATCAGCGTATAGCAGAAATGTCAGCAAATTATGTTTCATCTGATTCAGATGAATATCTGGATTAAATAAAATCAGGAGGGCATGTTATATGAATATGCCTTCCATTAACCGGATGAATAAATAAGATTTCGGTAGCATGAAGCATAAGGCGCTGAAAAGCTTCCGTTTTTCCGCTGCCGTACAAGGTATCTCCTGCAATTGGAATACCAAGGCCGCCAAGTTCTACAGGGCAGCTTGCTGCAAGCCTTAATTGATGAGTGCGGCCAGTAAGCGGAGAAAACTCAATTCGAGTCAATCCTTTTTCTACACCTAATTTTTTCCATTCTGTAATTCCGATTTTTCCATTTACAGGATCATAAATCTGGTGAGGTCTGTTTTCTATATCAAGTCTAAAGGGAAGTTCAGTGCGTCCTTCTGGTTTTCCATGGAGAATTCCGTCAAGCAGGGCTATATATTTTTTGTGAACTTTTCCTTCTGCAAATTGTTCGTTGAGTTTTCTGTGAGCTTCTTTATTTAAGGCCAGAACAAGAATCCCCGAAGTTTCCATATCAAGCCGATGTACGGCACATTGCTTTGGTGCATCCGGGAATAAATTGCGAACTCGAGCTTCTGCACAATCCTCTTTGTCTTTGCCCTTTCCAGGAACAGACAAAAGACCTGAAGGTTTATTTATCACAACAATGTCTTTATCTCTATAAAGAATTTCTAATCCCATAATAGAGGGCAGAATGTAACCGCATCTTTCATCACAGGGAGCATAAGAAATTCCATTCTTTTTATTTTTCGTATCACGGCTATAATAAACTTCATCCATGCTTATTATTTCATAATCTTTTTCAAAAGCATAACTTAAAAGCTTTGGTGCACAGCAGTCTCCGGTTCCTGTAGGCGGTAGGTGATTATTATGACTTTTTATGATTCCATTAAGAGAAAGTTTTCTTCCATCATATTTCGTGAATAAATAAAGATGAAAAACTTTTTGAAGGGAAGAATCTGTAAGGGCAGTTCGTTTTTTAAGAAGCCTTGCTCTTTGGGGGGAGGCTTTATTAATCAATGTCAATTCGTTTATCTTCTCTGTAAGCTCATGAATTTCTTTATCATTTTCTTTCAAGGCTTGGTCAATTTGTTCAGAAGAAACAATTGACGGGACGAAAATATCTTTTGAATTAGTATTTACAGGGATGAGTTGTTTGTTGTTTCCACTTACCGCATAAAGGATAATCCGCTTTTTTTCCTTTTTGTCCCAGCAGACCAGAGAGCCAATCATTACTCCCTGGTCTTTTCGTTCAAGGCTTTCCCGTCCTACTTGTTTCAAAACCACTTCTCCATTTTCAATCTGAGAGATGAGTTTTTGACAATAGTGACGGGCAGATTCCTGAGGAAAAGGTGGAAACATTTATTTAAGATTTCTGATTTCTACAGAGCCGTCTTCTTTTGAGATGAAGACTATAGGTTTATTCTGTGTAAAAAGACCTGTTTCTACAACACCAACAATCGAGTTAATTTTTGTTTCCATTTCTGGAACATTTATTGGTTCTTTCCAGGTACAGTCCAGAATCTGGTTACCGTTATCTGTTATTACCGGACCTGCCTTGCGAACTCCTTCGCGGAGTACAGCAGTAGCACCAAGAGCACTAAGAGCATTAGTTACAGGTACGCGTGCTTCACTTATGATTTCAACAGGGACAGGGAACTTTGTTCCGATTGTCTGGACAGACTTTGAAGAATCAGCAATTACGACAAAGATTTTTGCATTATATTCAACGATCTTTTCACGAACGTGTGCTGCACCGCCGCCCTTAATACAGTTGCAGTCTGGGTCAACTTCGTCAGCTCCATCAATTGCAAGATCAAGCTGGCCACCTATGATTCTGTCGTTCATAGAAAATACAGGAATTCCATAATCCTGGCAGGCATTCTGTGTCTGAAAGCTTGTTACTACAGCTTTAATGTCTTTAAGTTTTCCGCTGTTAATATGCTCTGCGAGACGTTTGACTGCAGGCATTGCGGTTGATCCTGTCCCAAGCCCGATTTTCATTCCACTGAAAATCAATCCTTTTTCTATAAGAGTGTCAATGGCAGTATTTGCTACCAGTGTTTTTTGTTCCGATTGTGAAAGTCCCATTTTTGTACCTCTTTTTACTTACAGTATTTGAGACCCTGAAACAAGTTCAGGGTGACGCATCATGCTGAACTTGTTTCAGGGTGACTATTTATTTATCATACTGAACTTGTTTCAGGGTGACCATTTATTTGTCATGCTGAACTTTTTTCAGGGTGACTATTTATTTGTCATGCTGAACTTGTTTCAGCATCTATTTCTTTTCATAGTCCAGGCCTGTAAAAAGCTTAAACTGTTCATAGGCCTGATATTCAAGCATTTTATATCCGTTGCATACACGGCATCCGGCTATAGAAGCTCTCTTCATTACCGGGGTAGTGCTTGGCTCATAAACTATATCAAAGAGAAGCTCATTGCCACGGAAATCATAAAAATATATAGGGTCATTTACGTTGCTGGAAGGTCCATCAGCATTCATGCCTACCGATGTGGTTTGAACGATAAGCGTAGAATATTCATCGAGCTTTGCAGCACAATGAGCATCGAGCTGACAATAAGTAAAACCGTATTTTTCAGCAAGCTTGGCTGCGGTTTCAACCGTGCGATTGAAAATACATACACGTGCCCCCATCTGCTTAAGAACATAAACAATGGCTTTTGCAGCACCACCGGCACCAATCACAGCTACCTTTTTATGTTTAATTTTTACCGGCCCCAAAAATTCTTCCAGTGCGCGACGGAAGCCAGGGGCATCAGTATTATAACCAAGCCATTTATTGTTTTTTCTTACAAGTGTATTACAAGCTTCAATTTGCACAACCTCTGGAGACTGTTCGTGAATATAATACATAACAGATTCCTTGTGAGGTACAGTTACAGAAAGACCTTTTACACCAATGCCTTCGCAGAAAGTCAGTGTATCAGAAATCAACTGCGAGCGATAAGGTATATAAACAGCATTCAATTTTTTGTCTTCGTAACCCTTGTTATGTATTTCTGGACTTGAAGTTTTTATAAGAGGCCAGCCGGCAATACCGTAAAGCGAAGTATCCTGATTAATTGACTTAAAATGATACATATCATTAATAGTAACAGGATCAATATGACCAATTGCTTTTGTGTTTTCAATTACTTCTTCTGGAGAAACATAAGTAAGAAAAGAATTAGTACGGCTGGCAAGTACACGAGAAGGAAAGCCTTCTGGCCCCATGGCACAAAGAATATGCTCATACTGTGTCATAGATTCTCCCTCTTTCAGAAGATTTAATACATCAGAAAGAGAGTGAGGCATAAATGCAATCTTTGGAATTTCATATCCGGTTTTACGCATGATGTCGCAGCGTTCACGGATATTCAGGATTGGCTCAGTCATATTATGGCAGCTTCTGATGATTCTAACACCAAAGGCCATTGCTGCATCCTGAATGCTTGGAATATGAAAGTCTTCTTCAAAATCTACATAAGCAAAGTTTTTTGATTTATCCGGATTTGCAAAAGCAAGCGCACGGGCAAAAAGATTTGTTCGGGAAAAATCACCGCCTGTAAATTTACCGCCATCAATATCGCGACGGATAGTGAGAATACATGGCTGATATATCATTGCAGGAAAACGGCGGGCATTAAGCTGTTCATCTTCAGTAAGATGGTCTACACGCAGTTCAACTAAATCAATATACTTTTCGTATTTTTTCACAAGTTTAAGATTTTCTTCCAGAGTCTTTCCGGTAAGTGTCATACATATCAGTGGTTGATTCATTTTAAATTCCTTCTTGTCATACTGAACTTGTTTCAGCATCTACAACCTGAGATTCCGAATTCTGAACTTGTTTCAGGATTGGAATTACAAGTTTTTCTAGTTTACAGTCTTTTTAGAAACAACTTTGTTTACGACAGAAAGCTCAAGTCTTGTTCCCTTTGGAACAGCATAAGGTATAGTTACACTTCCACCCGGATGACTAAAGCTGAGCAATGTATAAGAATTACCTTCTGCAGGATAAGCTTCGATCTTCATAGGTACAGGATATGGATAGTCAGGAACTTTTTCCTGGAAGATACCATAAACATTATCATTATATTCTCCGGAAGGCATTGCCATTTCGAGAGTTACGCGTGTATAGTTTGGAACGTATTCACTATCAAAGGCCTGCTGATCTACAACAGTACCAGGTTTTTCATCTTGAGAAGCCATGTGAGAAGTGATATCAAATACAAGCTTGCTTCTTGTGATAGTCTGAAGGAGATCGTTTACAGTCTGGCCGATAAGATAAGGAGCCTTTGTGTTTTCATAGTTAGGTCCTCGGCTCACAACCAGCTGTACCGTAACAGGTTCAGAAATTCTTGTACCTGCAGGTGGATCTTGTTCAAGAATTGTGCCTGCATCAGAAACATCCGGTTTATATTCAGGCTCACCAAGAATGATAAGAGGTCGAGTCTGGCCGGCAAAAAGTGTCTGAAGCTTCATACGAAGGTCTTCAATATTCATACCAGTATATTCATCAACTTTATCAACAATTACACCCCGGCTCACAACAAGAGAAACGCGGCTGTAGCCTTTTACGATCGCACCGGCATCGGGAGACTGGTCAAGAATAGTTCCTTCATCGCCAGGAGTGTCTGAATAGCGAAGGCTGATTTTTGGATAAAGCTCCTTTACCTGCATTTCAAGAAGTGCATCTTCCAGAGATTTTCCAACAACATTAGGAACAAGAACTTTTTCTGGCCCCTTGATATTCATAAAGAAAATTGCAAAAGCAGCAAAACACATAAGTGCAAAGGCACAGAGACAGATTCCAAGAAAAGCAGGAATGTTTGCCTGAAACTTATCATAAGACTCAGAAAAGCCTACCTTAAGTTCTGGTCTTTTTTTATCTTTAAGTTTGTTGAAAAAATCTTTAATCATATTATCCTCTTTATTCTAATACGGTACCAATAAAATTTCTGGCACCATTCATAAAACTCTTGTAGTCCATGGCATTTTTTCCCTGCCTTTGAAGTTTGCGGATTGCAAGAATACCATTTCCAGTTTTTATAAGAATACCAATAGGTTTTGAAAAATCCAAGACTGTACCCACGGTACCTGATTCTGATTCACCAACTGCCGGGCTATCTGCATTCTCTGGATACAGTTTTGCTTCAAGGATTCTGAGTGGAAGTCCGTTTTCAATGCACCAGCAGCCAGGCTCCGGATAGTAAGCGCGGATTTTAGCTTCTATTACTTCTGCACTTTCATTCCAGTTGATTCTGCCGTCTTCTTTTGTAATAATTCCGGTATAAGAAGGCTCTCCAGATTGTGGAGTGCCCTCTGGCAGTTTTCCTGCTTCTGCGGATTTTTTGATTATTTCAAGAATCAGTTTTGCGCCTTCTTCTGCGCTGTAATTTAAAAGTGATTCGGTCGTTTCGGTTCCATTGAGATCAACAATTTTCTGGGCAAGAATATCACCCTCATCCATTTTGAGACTCAGGGTTTGTACGGTAACGGCTGTTTTTTTATCACGATTCAAAATAGCAGCAGGAACTGGAGTGCAACCTCTGTATTTTGGTAAAAGGGAAGGATGAAGATTTATTCCGCCAAGCGGGAATAGAGCCAGAAATTTGGGACCAAAAATATGGCCGTAAGCAAAACTCACCAGAAGGTCTGCGCCAATTGGAGAGATTGCTTCGCGCGCCGCTGCATCCAGATGCTCCGGTGTAAAAACAGGAATGTTCTTTTCTGAGGCAAACTGTGCTACCGGAGTTGGAATGAGTTCTTTATGACGTCCTTTTGCGGAAGGTGGATTTGACAGAACTCCTGCAATTTCAAAACCGTATTCGTTTTGAGCGTTGACGAGGTGTTCCAGTGTGAGACGGGCCGCATCCGGGCTTCCTGCAAATAAAATTCTGATCATTGTGCTTTTTTAGCTTCCTTAGCAGCAATTTTAGCCGCAATTTTTCGGGCTTTAGCTTCTTTTTCTTTTGCTTTTTGAGCAGCACGCTCAGCTCGTTTTTTGAACTGAGCTTCTGTTTTTTCTGCAAAATCTTTATCACCGCGGTCTATATATAAAATACCGTCAAGGTGGTCATACTCATGCTGAATGATTCGTGCAAGTAGACCGTCCGCATCAAGTGTAAAAGGACGTCCTTTTTCGTTGAGAGCCTGAACAGTAACGCGTGAAGGTCTTGTAATTGATTCATAAACCTGAGGAATACTGAGACAGCCTTCCTCGTATTCTTCTACTTCTTCTGAAGTTTTGATAATCTGAGGATTAATAAAAACACGTTTTACATCATCATCAGCCATCGCAACAAAAATACGAAGATTTTTTCCAACCTGAGGGCCTGCCAGTCCAACACCATTTGCTTCAATCATAGTTTCAAGCATATCGTCTGCCAGCTTTCTGATTTCATCAGTAACTTCGGCAACAGGTTCTGCCTTTTTTCGAAGAATTTCTTCTCCAAGTTTTGTTATTTCAAGAATCATTTTTCACCTCTTATGCGTGCTGCACGTGCGTGTCCTGCAAGACCTTCGCTGTCACCAAGATAACCTGCGGCAGCGGAACTCTTTAATGTTCCAGGCTTTCCCTTTTCTGCACGAAGTGTTGTAACTGTTTTCAGGAAGTTTCTTACACTTAATCCACCTGTATAGTGAGCTGCTCCTGAAGTAGGAAGTGTATGGTTAAGACCTGCAGCATAATCTCCAAGAACTTCTGCCGAATAGTGGCCGATAAAGAGAGAACCAAAATTGTGAACAGCCTTTGCAATCTTATCCCTAGCAGCGCCCTTGTCCATTGCAAGTTCAAGGTGTTCAGGAGCTTTCATATTAGCAATTTCTATTGCTTCTTCAAGTTTTTCTACAATGATGATTTTTCCATAAGTATCAATACTCTGGCGGGCAACAGTTTTTGTAGTAAGAGTTTCGAGCTGATTTTCTATAGCCTCGCTTACATTTGTTGCAAAATCCATATCATCAGTAACAAGAATAGGCTGGGCAACAACATCGTGTTCTGCCTGGGCCAGAAGATCTGCAGCAACCCATTCAATGTTTGCTGATTTATCTGCAATAATCATAACTTCTGTAGGACCTGCTACAAAATCAATTCCTACGTTTCCAAAAACAGCCTTCTTTGCTGCCTGAACAAATTTGTTTCCAGGACCAACAATTACATCAACTTTAGGAATACTTTCGGTTCCAAAAGCCATAGCTCCAATTGCCTGAGAACCACCAACTGCATAAAGGTGATTTACTCCACAGATATAAGCGGCAGCCATAATTCCTTCATCAGCATAAGGCTTACCGCCTACAAAAGCTTTTCCAGGGATTCCGCTTCCTGTTTTACCTGCCGAAATTTTATCTTCAGGGTGAACTCTTGGAGGTGTACACAAGATAACATTTGGAACACCTGCTGCTACAGCTGGAGTTACTGTCATTATTACAGTAGAAACAAGAGGAAAACGACCGGCCGGAACATAACAGCCTGCAATATCTACAGGTATTGTTTTCTGGCCTGTAAAGAGACCCGGTTCAAGTTCTTCTTCAAAATCTCTGAAGGTCTTTTTCTGAAGTTTTGCAAAACGAAGAGCCAGGTCATGTGAATAAACAATAGCATCATAAATATCGCGCTTTTCAATTCTAAGCTTTTCTGCAGCAGCTTTAAGTTCTTCCTGTGGAACTTCAAATTGAGCAGGAACGGCTACATCAAACTTATTTCCATAAAGACGAAGAGCTGCATCACCTCTTTTCTGAACTTCTTCAAGAACAGAATCTACTACTTCATTAGAATTATCAAAATCCCGTCCCTTAAAAAAGTCAGGTTCAACTTCGGTGTATTTCTGTATTTTAATCATAATTAAATCTCCATTTTTCACTGGTGGTTTCGATACGGCTTCGCCTACTCAACCACCGTATGTCCCGTTTTTCACCGATGGTTGAGTAGCTGCGAAGCAGCGTATCGAAACCACCTATTTTTCTTTGTGTCTACGATCCAGTTCATCGTATACGTCTTTCCAGGTAACGCCTTCTTTGTACATAAGTACATTTATAAAATAAATAAGATCGGCAGCTTCCCAGATTACTTCGTCGCGTCCATCTGCTTCGCAAAGCTCTTCTGCTTCTTCTTCAACCTTTTCGCGTACACGCTTGGCATCGAGAGTAGCAGTGTAACTTCCCGGCTTTGGATTTGCAAATCGGTCTGCAATAATATTATAAAGACGACCCATGCTTGATTTTTCGCCAGGATCTGTTGTAAAGCATGTCCAGCTTCCGGTATGACAGCTAGGTCCGGTTGGAAGTACAGTTGCAAGAATACAATCACGGTCACAGTCTGCACGCATACGTACTAACTGAAGGAAGTTGCCGCTTGTATCACCTTTTGTCCAAAGTTCATTGCGGGAACGGCTCCAGAAAGTAAGTTTTCCACATTCAAAGCTCTTGCGAACAGCCTCTTCATTAGAATATGCCTGCATAAGAACTTCACCATTTACACTCTGTGCAATTACAGGAATAAGAGGTGTTTTTTCAAAATCAAGGCAGGCAACAAATGCATCTGTAAGATTTACTTTGTTTGTATACAAAGCCATTCCAAGCTGAACGTCACAATGAAGTTTTTCAAGCTCACGGATTTCTTCAACGCTTGAAATTCCGCCTGCAGCAACAACGCGGCAATGAACAGCTTCACGCAACTGGCGAACATATTCCATATTTGTGCCCTGCATGCAGCCTTCTTTTTCTACACAGGTAAATAAAAGTTCTGAACAGAATTTTTCTGCCTGTTTTGCTCCTTCAACCAGAGGAATATCTACAGTTTCTGTCCAGCCTTTGACGGCAATTTTACCGTTTATTGCATCAACAGAAATTATGATTCTATCTTTTCCAATTGCAGCTGCAAGTTCATTCAAAAAGTCTTCGTTTAATACTGATTCTCCTGGCTGTGGATTTGTTTTCCATGCAGCTGAACCGATAATAACTTTTTCTGCTCCAAGACTTACAAGCTCACGAGCACGTTTTACTGTGCGGATACCACCGCCTGTTCGAACGTTTCCATGATGGAGAAGTGATTTTAAAAGATGGGTATTTACTGTGTTTCCCTTTGCGTCTACATTTCCAAGTGCTGCATCAAGATCAATTACAGCAACTTCGCCATACATGTCAAACTGGCTGATAAGTGCATCAGCGTCATCACGCTGTAAAACCAGTTCCTTACCGTTCTTAAGCTGAACGACGTGTCCGTTTTTCAAATCAATTGAAGCTACTACCATAAATCAAATATTACCAAATTTTTTGACTTTATACAAATAGTATATTTATAGAAGAAACTGATATATTGAATCAAAAAAAAAGACTGCCGGGAAAGGAGGAAAAACGGCAGTCTTAAAAAATTATGGAGGTATTTTCTTTAATCTAGTATTGCTTTGATGTTCACTAATATAACCAATAATAAGGTTTTGGGTTACAAAAAATATTTAAAAATTACAAAATAAAAGGACGCACCTTACGGCACGTCCTTTTATTCAAAGTTATGTTTCTAACTTAGATTAGAATGCAACTGCAAATGAAACAGGGATGGAGAAGTTAACCTTGTTTCCAGCAGTAATTGCGTTGTCAGCTCCACCTTTACCAGTTTCAATCTTACCACAAACATCCCATGTAGCAGATCCTACAGAACCGTTAGCACCGAGACGGATGTCAGCAGCGAAAGTTGAAGACAAGAGGTTTGTATCCTTGAAGTAGAAGTATACTGTACAAGGGTCGAATGCATATGTAACCTTTGTCTTGAAGAACAAAGCTGTTCCGTTTTCTTTTTCATTATCGAAATCTGCAACTCTGTCTTTGTAGCTCAAGAGCATATCGAGTTTTGCATAAGCTTCTACACCAAATGCATCTTTATTGTACTTAACATCAACGTCACCACTTACAAAGAAAGCATCCTTTAATGTTACTTCGAAATCTTTATCTTTTCCATCTGCACCTTTTACTGTAAGCTTGTTACCCCACTTGTTCTTAAGAGCAACTTTATAATTCTTAGCAGTCTTGAATCCAGCATCTACGAAGAGACGAAGATCACCGAACTGATTGTTATATCCAGCACCAACGAAAATTGTTTCGAATGTGTCTTTGAAGTCAGCCAATGCAATGATTGTTCCGAAGTCAGCAGCATAAGCTGCCTTTAAACCAAGACCACGTACGTGTGTTTTTCCTTCTGTTATCTTATTGCCATTTGCATCTGTCAGAGTAGTACCATTTGCATCCTTTACTTCTACTTCTTCCTGCCAGAGCCATGATTCACCCTGATCCATGTGGAAACCAAGATTCAATGTAAATGCATCGATAGCAAGTTCTGCCTGATATCCCCATTCATCATAGTTGTAAACACGTGTATCATAGTCAATAGAATCTGTATTCAAAGAAGCATCAATACGTCCAATATTGAACTTCAATACATCAATTGGTTTAAACCAAATCTTCCATTCTTTAAGACCAACACCATAACCATGGTTCCAGTCACCCATTTTAGTAGCATCCCACTTTCCAATATAGAAACCAACTGAAGCACCATAGTTATCACCACTTACTGCCATGCTAAGAACAGGATTCCAAGATTCGTCTGTGTTATGCTTAATCATAACTGCAGAAAGTCCGTCTTTTTCCTTTGTACCATCTACATTAAGCAAGTTTCCGTCAAGTTTTACCTTAGCAGAAACATCAGCTGCGAATACAGAAGTAGCAAGAACTGCTGCTGCTGCAAGAATTCCAACGATTTTTTTCATTTGAAAAAATCCTCCCTTTAAATCGGAGACGAGTGTTTCACAAATTGTGTTTCACGGGGCTTTTTTGCTGAAAATGGGAAAATATAACAAAATATTATAAATTTTATTACTATATAAAATTAGAGATATTGAAAATACCTTTGTTTTCTTCCATAATTAACTTATGAAGAAAATTGAGATTCTTGATTCGACATTGCGCGATGGTGCTCAGGGCGAGGGTATAAGCTTTTCTGTTCAGGATAAGCTGCATATTTGTCGTGAGCTCGATGAGCTTGGAGTAACTTATATTGAAGCTGGAAATCCCGGATCGAATCCTAAGGATATGGAGTTTTTTAAGGCTGTTTCTGAAATTAAGTTTAAGAATGCTCAGGTTTGTGCTTTCGGTTCAACACGTCGTAAGAACTGCCGCTGTGATGAAGATGCAAATCTTAAAAGTCTTCTTGCGGCAAATACAAAAACTGTCGTTATCTTTGGAAAATCCTGGACTTTTCAGGTAACAGACATCCTCAAAACTACTCCAGAAGAAAATCTCAAAATGATTCGTGAGTCTTGTGCCTTTCTTGTTGAAAATGGCCGCCAGGTAATTTATGATGCTGAGCATTTTTTTACAGCCTACGAAGAAGACAAAGCTTATGCTCTTGAAACTCTGAAAGCTGCGGTAGAGGGTGGGGCTTCTGTTCTTTCTCTTTGTGAAACAAAGGGCGGCTTTATGATTGACGAATGCCGCCGTGCTGTGAGCGAGGTTGTTAAACTTTACGGCAAAAAAGTAACTGTTGGAATTCATACTCATAACGACTGCGGCCTTGCTGTTGCAAATTCTCTTGTTGCCGTAAAAGAAGGAGCAACTCATGTTCAAGGGGTTCTGCTTGGTTTTGGAGAGCGCACCGGTAACGCAAATCTTTCTACAATAATTCCAAATCTTCAGATAAAAATGGGCTATCAGGTTGTTCCGGAAGAAAGCCTGAAAAATCTTACTGCCATCTGTAAGAGGGTTGCCGAACTTACAAATATCCGGGTGAATCCTCAATCTCCTTATGTTGGTAAGGATGCTTTTGCCCACAAGGCCGGAATGCATATTGATGCGGTTCTTAAAAATCCTTTTGCCTATGAACATATTCAACCGGAAGTTGTTGGAAATACCCGTGTCTTCCTTATGAGTGAGGTTGCCGGGCGAAGTACTATTCTTGAAAAAATCAGACGTTTTGCACCAGAGGTAAAACGAAATGATCCGATTGTAAGCGAGCTTATGGCTAAGGTTAAAGAACTTGAATCTGCCGGATATCAGTTTGAAGGTGCCGATGGAAGTTTTGAGCTTCTGGTTCGTAAGATGCTTGGTCAGTACAAACCATTTTTTAAGCTTCATTATTATCAGACGACAGGTTCTAATCCGCGGCCTGAAGAGGGCGTTTGCTGTTGTGCGCAGATTAAGGTGGAAGTTGACGGTAACTTTGAAATTACTGCAGGTGAAGGAGATGGTCCTGTAAACGCTCTTGATATTGCGCTTCGTAAGGCTCTGGAAAAATTCTATCCGGTTGTATCAAATTTCCGGCTTGTAGATTATAAGGTACGTGTTCTGGATTCAAAGTCTGCAACTGCTGCCCGTGTTCGTGTAATTATTGAATCAACCGATGGACAGACCAGCTGGACTACTGTGGGCGTATCTTCCGACGTAATTGAGGCGTCTTGGATAGCCCTTGTAGATTCTTTTGAATTGAAGTTGAGTAAGTAGAACTCCGGTGGTTGAGTAGCCCAAAGGGCGTATCGAAACCACTTTATGAGCCGACTGTTCCGGTGGTTTCGATACACTCGCTTCGCGAGCACTCAACCACCGTGTGTCTTAGAACTCTTTCAACAGTAATTCAATGTTATCAGCAACAACCTTCTTCAGCGCATCGTGTTCTACTGCTGTAGGAAAGTTGCGCCATACGATATATTTTGCCTTAGGAAGAACTTCTGTAACAGGTTTTCCTGTCGGGTTATGGATATTATCAATGATGAGGTCATATCCGGCTTTTTTTGCTTCGAGTAATTCTTCTGCAGTAACAGGGCCTGGACCAAAAATTCCAGCGATTTCAAGACCGAGTTCTTTAGCAAGGTAAGTTTGATTTTTATTGCAGAGAACTTTCTTTTTGTTCAGCTTCTTTTTGAGTGCCTTTTTCTGACCGTCTTTTACAAGCTTTTCATACTCTGCAAAACGAACTTTCTGGATATCTTCTGTACCAAGTGCCTGGGCAATTTTAAGAGTAGATTCTTTTACTGTTGCAAGAGAATTGTCCAGAGTAACCTGAACACTTACACCTTTGTTTGCGACTTTTGTTCCAAGAGTTTTCATCATACGTTCAAAACCCGCAAAAATAAAAACTTCTGAATCAGAAATTTTCTGAACGTCACTTACTGTGATTTCGTACTCCGGCGGGTGGCGGAGATTTACAGGGGCAATGCTTTCAACTTCGTCTGCTCCGGCAATGTCTGCGAAGGCTGCAGACCATGATGTTGAAGCTACAACCTTCTTTGGAGCTGCCCATGATAAAGTGGCAAGCAGGGAAGCGGCAAAAAGCACGCTGAGTTTTTTCTGGATTTTCATTTTATAATCCTTCCAATAAAGAATAATATTCCTGCAAGAAGAGCAATTGTTCCGGCAGGCGGGAAATCTGCTGCTACAGCTATAACATAACCTGCAACAGAGAGACTAAAACCTGTGATACTGCTTCCGATAAAAAGAGCGCGGATTCCGTTTTTCTTGAATTTTTTAAGGAAAGGCGCGGCGCACATTACCGGAAGAATCAAAAGGGAATCAATAAGAAAAGCTCCAAGAAGCTTCATTGCAACAGCAACTACAGAGGCAATCATAATTACCATAACAGCATTATGAAGGCGAACTTTGATTCCAAGACTCATAGATATTTCTTTGCTAAAAAATAAGTTTTTGATGTTTCGGAAGTTGAGAATTACATATAAAAAAAGTATAAGAGATAAAGCGCAGAGAGACGCAATATCCAAAAGACTTAAGGCAAAAGGACTTCCCCATAAAAGGTCTAGGGTATCTTTTGCAGGAACATCTGCTGCGTGCATAATCAAAGAAGCTAATGCCATGCTTAAAACCATAGTTGCGGCACTCGTTCCGCCAAAGTTACGGCCTGTTCCGTCATTAGTCATCATAAGCATCATAAAAACTAAAATCAGATTTACAGTGATAGTTACGGGGAGAAGGGGAAAGTTTAATGCCATTGCAATTGCACCGCCAAGAATTACTCCGTGCATAAGCATATAGCGCATTGGAACAAGATTAAGTCTGAGTACCATAACTCCGCAGAGTGGAAAGGCTGCTCCGGAAATGCCCATTGCAATAAAGCCCTTCATAACCGGTGCAAGTGAAAAAAGCAGAATAAGTCTATCCATTCTGTTCTCCAAGATTAAAAACTGCCCATTTTTTGAGGGAAGTTAATTCTTTGTCGTGTGTTACCATTATAATAGTAGGAATTTCAGAAATGGATAGTGAATGAAGGATGTCTACAACCATGCGGCGGTTGTCCTTATCAAGATTTGCTGTTGGTTCATCCAGAAGAAGTAATCTGGCTTTTTGGGCAAGGCAGCGGGCAAGAGAAACTTTCTGTTTTTCTCCTCCGCTCAGCACAGAAAATTTGCGGCCGGCAAGTTTTTCGCAGCCGGTCCGTCTCATAGCTCCTTCCACCGCGTCCTTTCTTTGCTGTCTGTTGTGCAGCTGGCAGCCAAGGCCTACAACTTCTTCCACAGTCAAATCAAAGTTCTGTTCTTCCTGAAGTTCTGAAAGCTGAGGGATATAGCCGATTGTATATTTTTCCAGCTGTTTAACAGGTTTTCCGTCAATCAGAATGCTGCCACTGTCTGCCTTGTAAATGCCACAGATAAGGCGGAGAAGGGTAGTTTTTCCGGTTCCGTTTTCTCCAAGAATCATAATTCTGCCGCCGGAAGGCACTTCCAGGTTTAAATCATTGATTTTTCCATATTTATAGCAGAGATTTTTTATGCTTACCGGTACTCCAAGAACAAGTTTTGCCCGCTGTCGCAAAAGATAGTACATTTCGTCAATGTCGGTAAGGTTTTCCAGCTGGCTTTCTGTCTGGCACATGAGGCGGTCTACAAGGGTAGTCCAGCTGATTTTTTCTTTTCCAAGTACGCTTTCTACATATTTTACGGCAAGTTCGCTGACTAATTCGCCGTGCATCTGCTTAATACCAAGACGTATGAGTAAAACAGATGCCGCTTTTCCTATGGCGGAATCCCAGGCTGTCAGATTGTCTCGCAGACCATCATAAGTTTGAAGAAAGGTTTCGAATTCAAAAATCGGGTGAAGCCATTTGCTTTCACTGTAAAAAATCTGCGTTCCTGAGGCGAAAATTTTCAGCATATTTATAGAATAACATGAACATTATTAAATGACAAATAACAATTCCTATGATAAAATTGTATAAAACAATTTTTTTGTAAGGAAAGTTTATGGGTTCGTATATCAAAAAAAATGGTCTGCTTTATTCTGAAGATATGCATACGGTTCTTGGTGTAGATGATACATCAACAGACTTTTCTGGCCGCGTTCCATTTGGAGCACATAGAATTGATGATGAGGTCTTTTCGGAGTGTCCGTATGAATCTCTTTCTCTTCCAGATTCTATAACAGAACTTGGAAATTGTGTTTTTGAAAATTCCAAGGCTCTGGAAAAGGTGAAGCTTCCTTCCGGATTGACCGAACTTCCGCCTTATCTTTTTGCCGGATGTTCTGCACTTTCTAAAGTTACAATGCCAAACAGCGTTTCTTCTTTCCCTGAAGGACTTTTTAAGAATTGCGAATCTTTGCCTGAAATTCCTTTTAGAGCGGGTATAACTGTTCTTTCGGAAAGTGTTTTTGAAGGCTGTCGCTCTATAAAATCTCTTGTTATTCCTCCTACAGTAAAAAGAATTGAAGCAAAGGCTGTTGCAAACTGTACTTCTCTTGAAAGTGTTGTTTTTCCTTCTTGTCTTGAATATATTGCGCCGGATGCTTTTGAAGGTTGTACAGCGCTTCATAATCTTCGTGTAGATGGAGATGGTGGTCTTTTCTATGTTGGAGAAGAAGATGGCTGTCTTTATGAGGCTGCCGATGAAGGTGACAGGATAGTTGTTCGTATAAGTGCTGTGCAGGGGGCTTCTGTTTCTTTCTTTAAAGATAATGCTGATGATATTTCTGCAGGTCTTTCTGAAAATGAAGAAGAAGAATTTGAAGATGATGATACATTCAGTGCAGAAATAGGGGCTTCTGATGAGGAAGCTGATTTTATGAGTGCTGAAGAACCTGCTGATGCTGCGACTGCGGAAGCTGCAATATCTGCAGAACCTGAAGTTTCTGAGCCAGCTGTAACTGAGGTTGCAGATGTAAATGCAAATGAGGAAATCCATACTGACAGTGCAGTTGATTCAATGCTTGCTGATATTATGGGTGATGAAAAGAAGCGTTCTGCTGTTTCAGAAGATATTGGTATCAGTCAAAAGGAATCAGAAATTCTTTCAGAAACAATGTCTCTTATGTCTGATTCTAACCAGGGTATCCTTGATTCTAAGGTTCCTGATTATCAGCTGGAAGAGCTTTGTGCAAAGAATGAAGCAGATGAACTTGCAACTCATAATATTGATAATCCTGATGTTCTTGATAATAAAGCTCAGATTCTCAGCGATTCTTGTGAATTGAGTTATATCATTAATTGTAATCCGTCTGGTGATATGGCGGAAGAAGATGAGCTTTTTGTAATTGCTGAAAAGCTTGCTCCTGGAGCCGGTACCGATGGCCAGGACTTCTTCAGTCCAAAGCTTCTTGCCTGTTGTAAAACTTTTGCAAGAATTCATGACTATAAGAAGGTTCTCATGCTTTATGGCCTTCCGCTGGATAACGATGAGTTTACACAGTTCTTCAAACATTTTATTATGAAGAAAAATGTGATTCTTGCCTGTGAAGCGGAATGTCCTTCTAAGCTTTCGGATTACGGAAAGAAAATCTGTGAGCTTTCAAGAATTAGCCTTAAAAAAGAAGATCTTGAAGAGCAGAGACATTCAGCCTGCATAAAGACAAAAACACTTGTAAAACTTGTCATTCGCGATAAGTACGAGTAATATTACACAAATAATCGTCGGGGCTGTCTAAAAAGTATTGTCATGCTGAACCTGTTTCAGCATCTACACTGCATTTAGAGCTATAGATTCCGAAACAAGTTCGGAATGACACCAGAAGGTAAACTTATTGGTCAGCCCCCTCAAAATAAACCGCGACTCTGAAACAAGTTCAAGGTCGCGGTGACGCTGCATTATGAGGTTTCAAATGAAAAGTGATAACGCAAAAAAAGGCCTAGCCCGTGCGCCACACCGCTCATTGTTTTATGCAATGGGTTTTACTGATGAAGAACTGGAGCGCCCGCTTGTTGGTGTTTGTTGTGCAAAAAATGAAATAATTCCGGGCCATATTGAACTTGACCGAATTGCCGAAGCTGTAAAAGCGGGCGTGCGTATGGCCGGCGGAACTCCAATAGAATTTCCTGCAATTGGTGTCTGTGACGGTATTGCAATGGGCCATGAGGGAATGAAATATTCTCTTGTAACACGCGAACTCATTGCTGATTCCATTGAATGTATGACAAAGGCTCATCAGTTTGATGCCCTTGTTATGATTCCTAACTGCGATAAAATTGTTCCAGGTATGCTGATGGCGGCAGCCCGCCTTGACCTGCCTACTGTTTTTGTAAGCGGCGGACCTATGATGCCTGGCCATCTGCCTGGTAATGATGCATCAAATCCATACAGCGGACGAAACCTTTCTCTTACTGATATGTTTGAAGCTGTTGGCGCGGTTGCAAGCGGTAGAATAACAGAAGAGCAGCTTCGTGAAATGGAAAGTGTTGCCTGTCCTGGTTGTGGAGCCTGCTCTGGTATGTTTACTGCAAATTCCATGAACTGTCTTACTGAGTCAATTGGTCTTGGACTTCCAGGTAACGGAACAATTCCTGCCGTAAGGGGCCGCCGAATTGCTCTTGCTAAAAAAGCCGGCATGAAGGTTATGGAAATGTTTGAGCGTGGTATTACTGCCCGCAAAATGCTTACAATGAAAAATTTTGAGAATGCTCTTGCTGCTGATATGGCACTGGGCTGTTCTTCGAATACTATGCTGCACCTGCCTGCAATCGCACATGAGGCAGGTCTTTCAATTGATCTTCACATGGTGAATGAGATTTCTAACAGAACTCCAAACTTGTGTCACCTTGCTCCTGCAGGCCACACCTTTATGTGTGAGCTTGATGATGCGGGTGGGGTACAGGCTGTTCTTGCAGAGCTTGCTAAGAAAAATCTGATTGATACAAGTCTTATGACTGTAACCGGTAAAACTGTGGCAGAAAATATTGCCGGAGTTCGTAACCGTAAACCTGAAGTTTTGCGCCCGATTGAAAACCCTTTCAGCGACAACGGCGGACTTGCAATTTTGTTTGGAAATCTTGCTCCAAATGGAACTGTTGTAAAACGTTCTGCCTGTGCTAAAGAACTTATGAAGCACACAGGTCCGGCTCGGGTTTTCAACGATGAAAGTGAAGCTATGGAAGCTGTTCAGAACCGCAAAATTAAGAGTGGGGATGTTGTTGTTATCCGCTATGAAGGTCCAAAGGGTGGTCCTGGTATGCGTGAAATGCTTGCTGTAACTGCTGCTCTTGCTGGTCAGGGACTGGATAAGGAAGTGGCCCTGATTACAGATGGCCGCTTCTCTGGAGCTACACGCGGAGCTTCACTTGGGCACTGTTCTCCAGAAGCTGCGGTTGGAGGCCCTATTGCGCTTGTAGAAGAGGGTGACTTAATCACTCTTGATATCAATAATTATAAGATTACTCTTGAAGTTAGTGATGAAGAACTGGAACGCCGCCGTGCCGCATGGAAAGCACCAGAAGCAAAAGTAAAAACCGGCTACCTTGCCCGCTATGCAAAATTAGTAAGTTCAGCAGACAAGGGAGCAATTTTAGAGTAGACAGTTATTCTGCGAGTTTTGCGCAGCAAAACTCGGTAAGCAGCCGAAAGGCTGCGACCAGACAAGGGAGCAATTTTAGAGTAGACAGTTATTCTGCGGGTTTTGCGCAGCAAAACTCGGTAAGCAGCCGAAAGGCTGCGACCAGATAAGGGAGCAATTCTGGAGTAGTTTTTCGAAAAATTAAATAAACCTATTGACAAAGTAGGTAATTCAATGTATTCTCTGAGTATAAACCTACTAACTTAGTGGGAAAATAAAAATGTTGCTGTCTTGTATAACTGACGCAGCGGACTTTCCATTTTCAGGAGAAAACTATGAGTGAAGTAAAACAGAGTTCATTGGAGCTGATTGGCGGAACACCAATTTTACAGCTGAATAATTATTCAAAAAAAGCCGGAATAAAAGATGTAAAAATCCTTGCAAAGCTTGAATATCTTAATCCGGCCGGAAGTGTAAAAGACCGCGTTGCTCTTGCAATGATTGAAGATGCAGAAGAGAAGGGATTGCTTAAACCAGGTGCAACAATTATCGAACCAACTTCTGGTAATACAGGTATTGGTCTTGCAGCAGTTGCAGCAGCAAAAGGTTATCATGCAATTCTTACTTTACCAGATACAATGAGTGTTGAACGACGAAATCTTCTTAAGGCTTATGGTGCAGAAATTGTTCTTACAGAAGGTGCTAAAGGAATGAAGGGGGCAATTGCTAAGGCTGAAGAGCTTCAGAAGGCAACTCCTGGAAGTATTATTCCTGGACAGTTTATCAACCCTGCAAACCCTGCAATTCATAAAAAAACAACAGGTCCTGAAATCTGGAAGCAGACAGACGGCAAGGTTGATATTTTTGTAGCCGGTGTTGGAACTGGTGGAACAGTTACTGGTGTTGGTGAATATCTTAAGGAACAGAATCCTAATGTGAAAATTGTAGCTGTTGAACCTGCTTCAAGTCCTGTTTTGTCTAAGGGAGAAGCAGGTCCTCATAAGATTCAGGGAATTGGTGCAGGTTTTGTTCCTGATGTATTGAATACAAAAGTTTACGACGAAATAATTCCTGTAGAAAATGACGATGCTTTCGAAGAAGGTCGTGCATTTGCCCATAGTGAAGGAATTCTTGTTGGTATTTCTTCTGGTGCGGCACTCAAGGCTGCCCGTATTCTTGCTGAACGCCCTGAAAACAAGGGAAAGACAATTGTTGTTCTCTTGCCTGATTCTGGTGACCGCTATCTTTCAACACCATTGTTCAGCGATAACTAAAAAATTATCATTATTATTATGTTTTAAAAATCCTACAGATTTTTGTAGATTGTTTTGATTTGAACGTTATTTATGTTTCTGATGTAAAGGGGCCGGATTATACTCACATTACTTACTATACTGGTGGTGAAGTTTGCGGTGTCTGTACTTGTGTATATGCTGGATTATAATGAAGCAAAAAAATAAATCAGAAAATTCAGGATAGAAAAAATAATCATGCTAAAGTGGAAGCTCAATCAGATAAATAATAGCTTACTCAGTCTGCTATAGAAAACCAATCTTCTTTTCAAAGCCTGTAAAAATCACTATACTACTCTAATTATGGCAACGACTAATTTGGAAAAAATGCGCAACATCGGAATCATGGCGCATATTGATGCTGGAAAAACCACAACAACAGAACGTATTCTCTATTATACAGGTAAAATTCATAAGATTGGCGAAATTGATGACGGCCAGGCTACAATGGACTGGATGGCTCAGGAGCAGGAGCGCGGAATTACAATCTGTTCTGCTGCCACAACAACTTACTGGAAAGACCATCAGATAAATATTATTGATACTCCGGGCCACGTAGACTTTACTGCCGAAGTAGAGCGTTCTTTGCGCGTACTCGACGGCGCGGTTGCAGTAATTTGTGCCGTTGATGGAGTTCAGCCACAGACAGAAACTGTATGGAAGCAGGCAGATGAGTTTGCTGTTCCACGTCTCTGCTTTATGAACAAGATGGACCGCATTGGCGCAGACTTCTTTGGTTCAATGGCAGATGTTGCTGAAAAATTTGGAGTTGAAACTCTGGCTTTGCAGATTCCAATCGGCGAAGGTCAGGACTTTGAAGGTGTAATTGACCTTCTTAATATGAAAGAAATCCGCTGGCATGAAGATGATGAAGGTGAAACCTTTGATATAACTGATGTTGATTCTTCTCGTCTGGCTCAGGCTCAGGAATGGCGCGAAAAGCTGGTAGAAACTGTTGCAGGCAGCGACGACGCCCTTATGGAAATCTATCTTGAAGGCGGCGAAATTACTGTTGATCAGCTTAAAAAAGCAATCCGTGCGGGAACAATTAGCCGTGCCTTTGTACCATTTGTAATGGGTTCTGCCCGCCACAATCAGGGTGTTCAGCCTTTAATTGATGCTGTAATTGATTATCTTCCTTCTCCACTTGATATTCCTCCTGCAAAGGGAATCAGAATCAAAAAGGACGAAGAAGAAAGTGTTGATGTTCCAACTGACCCTTCAAGAATGCCTCTTGGCCTTGTATTTAAGATTCAGTACGACCGTGAAATGGGACCTCTCTGCTATGTTCGTATGTATAGCGGAAAGATTCAGGCCGGAACTCAAATCTTCAATATTAATAAGAAAAAACGTGAGCGCGTAAACCGCATTCTCCGTATGCATGCAAATAAGAGCGAACCTTGCGATTCAGTTAGCGCCGGCGACATTGCCGTATTTATCGGCCTTAAGCTTGCTCAGACTGGGGATTCTATCGGAACTGAAGCTTTCCCGATTTTGCTTGAACAGCCTAAGTTCCCTCAGCCGGTAATTTCTGTTGCCCTTGAGCCTGAAAGCATGAGCGAAAAGGACAAGATGAATGAAACTCTGGAAATCCTGTCGCGCGAAGACCCGACCTTTACAAGCCACGAAGATGCAGAAACCGGTCAGCTTATTATCAGTGGAATGGGTGAGCTCCACCTGGACGTTCTTGTTACTCGTATGCGCGACGACTTTGGCGTAAAGTGTAACGTAGGTGCTCCTCAGGTAACTTACCGCGAGTCTGTAAGCGGAAGTGCCGAGGCCACAGAAGAATTCAGCCGTGTACTTGCCGGAAAAGAAAATACAGCAGGCCTTACAATCACAGTTGAACAGCGCGAGCAGGGCAGTGGTAACTCCTTTGAAATTACCTGCCGCCATGCAGAAGTTCCTGATGAAATTATTGAAGCAATCAAGAGCGGCTTTATGTCTGCCCTAAATTCAGGTATCCGCTACGGTTACCCATGTACAGATGTTGGCGTAAAGGTTACTGCAATTAAATATGATGAGCTTACTTCGAGCACCTTTGCCTTCGAGGCTTGTGCCGCTCAGGTTTTTGACAAGGCCTGTACCGCAGCTAACCCTGTAATCCTTGAGCCTGTAATGAACGTTGATATTTCGTGTCCAAAAGAATTTGTAGGTCCGGCTTCAAGCCAGCTCAGTCAGCGCGGCGGAAACATCATGGGCCAGGATTCAAAAACAACCGGCGAAATCATTCACGCCCAGGCTCCAATGGCAAACATGTTCGGTTTTACTACAAACCTGCGTTCTGCAACCCAGGGCCGTGCAAGCTTCTCCATGGAGTTCAGCCACTTCCAGCTTAAGGTTGGCGGCTTGGGTTAGCTAAAAGCTATTAGCTATTAGCTTTTAGCGGTTATTTTTTAGGAAAATATTTTGAATTTCAAGCCTTATGTACTTGACTAAAAATTAATAGAATTATATATTAAATATCACATTCCGCGGGGGTGGTGGAATTGGTAGACACGCAAGCTTGAGGTGCTTGTGGCGCAAGTCGTGGCCGTTCAAGTCGGCTCCTCCGCATAAGGGCTTCCAGATTGGAAGCTCTTTTTTTTTGCCCGGGTTTTCCGGGGGTTGAGGTAAAAAAAAATGTTAGCAGTATTTGTAAATTGCGGCGCGGTAATTCTTGGTTCCATAATTGGTCTTTTGTTTGCAAAAAAGTTTACAGAAGAGCTTTCTGATATGATTCAGACTGCCTGTGGTGTAATTACCCTGGTGCTGGGAACTCAGATGGCCTTTAAGTACAACAATATTGTTTACCTTGCTCTTTCTTTGATTTTAGGTGCAATTGTTGGGTATGCTTTGGACATTGACGGGGCAATCCTTAAGCTGGGAGGAAAGCTGGAAAAGCTTACAAAAAAAGGGGAGAATTCCGGCTCTTCTAACTTTGCCTACGCCTTTTTGAACTCCTCGGTGCTTTTCTGTGTTGGAGCTATGTCAATTGTTGGCTCTTTTGAAGCGGGCGTAAATCATAATTATACAACAATATTTACAAAATCAATTCTCGACGGCTTTATGGCAATCAGTTTTACAGCTGCCATGGGAATTGGAACTGTTTTTTCTGTAATTGCTATTTTGATTTATCAGGGTGCGCTCACTCTGCTTTCGGAGTTCCTGCAGCCTTATGTATCTGATTTACTGATTCAGGAGCTTTCTGCCTGCGGTGGTGCCATGATTATCATGATTGCGATTAACCTTCTGGGGCTTAAAAAAATCAAAACTGCAAACTTTCTTCCGGCACTTGTTTTTGAAATTCTGTTTGTAATTCTTGTTCCTCTTTTCCTGAAACTTTTTTAGTTCAGCAGGATTCAGCCTCCTGGCAGGGCTTCCGCATTATAAACAAAAATCCCGAATTTATGGCTCCCAGTCACGGTTGCGTGATTCAAAAC
>SAMEA3663277__coassemble_97_pt1 | contig 32468 bp, 31 predicted proteins | sample SAMEA3663277__metabat2_high_PE_016 | metagenome-assembled genome bin SAMEA3663277 (sample SAMEA3663277) | pig gut metagenome | biome: pig gut; feature: pig-associated habitat; material: faeces | place: China | collected 2013 | reverse complement strand
AAATTGGTTTTTATAGTTGAACTCTCGGTGGTTAAAATCGGTGGACTCTAATAGCTTCATTAATTGAATCAAAAAAATATGTGGTACTATATTCATCAGTAAACGCATTACTTGAAGAAAATAAAGCAAAACTTTGCAATTCCCAAAAATCAACATCATACTTCCGCGACCCCATAAGCACACAATGCTCCAATACATGACTAGTTCCCAGATACTGATCTTCAACCGGAGTTCTAAAAGTAAAAGAGAATCCAGATTTTTGAGTTTCATACTGATGATATGCAATTTCAAGCCCAGTTTTTTTGTGTCTGAGATAAGACCAGGTTTCGTTGTCTTTTTGAATGGTCTCCAGTAATTCGTAATCGTTGTTCAAGGTTCTGCTTTCCATAATGTTGATATGAGATTACTTTTTATAATTTTAACACACTCTATAAACTAATACAATTTTTTTTACGTTTAGCTTTATCCCCCTTATATTATTGGACTGAAAATATAAGGGGGATAAATTATGAGTGAATCACCACTTAGCCAGGATGAAATTGACCAGCTTCTTGACGCAATTGCTGCTGGAGATGAAGAAGCAGAAGCACTTAAACCAAAAACACCGTTATCATCATCCACCAGAAAAATAAGACCTTTTGATTTTAAGCATCCTGATAAGTTCTTACATTCTCGCTTAAGAGAGCTCTTCATTGTCTTTGATGATTTTATCAGAAAATTCCAACTGTTCTTACAGTCTCAATATGATATTACAGCACAGATTCACCTTGCTGGATGTGACCAATTTCCTTTTGAAGAATTTTTCAGAGCCTTACCACCTCCATCTCCACTCTGCACCTTTGATTGGATGGGTGGTTCCGGAGCTTTTCAAATTGCCGCTGATGTTTTTTTTCAAGGTATACTAGGTAAAGCACCAGACAAACCACAAAAGCTTAATGGACTTGAAGCGAAACTTTTTATGGGATACCTTTTCAAACCATTTGGGAAAATCCTTCAAACTTATTTTTCTAAGAAAGCAGAAAAAGGTCTTCCAGATTTTGCAAATCAGAAATTCATTAGTGATTTTTTTATTCGTGATATTCCAATCTCGGATGATATGGGTGTAGTTGCCACTTTTTACATTAAGATAGGCCAGACTGAAGGTAATATAAATCTGTTCTTAAATCCAGATTGCATAAATTCTCTGAATGAAACTTCGTTCTTTAATATAACTAATGATGCTTCCTTTATTCCTCTCGCAACCCCTACTCCGAACACCATTGTAGAAATGGGCCGCTTTCATCTTGATGATGGAGAAAGCCTAAAAGAAAACTTGATTTACGAAACAAATAAGCTGGGAGGGGAAGTACTCGACGTCCTTAAAGATGAAAGATTTGTCGGAGAAGCTGAAGGCACAGTTATTGACGGTGAGTACAAGGCTGCCCGCATATTATCAAACATATCTGACCTGGAAGAAAAGAAATTTGATGATTTCTTAAATACCAGGGTTATTTTCGGATGCAGCAAAACTGCCGATAACATTGAATTTGGGGAAGGCTGCATTGTTCCATTAAATGAAGATATTTTAGAACCAGTAAAAATTATCAAAAACAACAAAATTATTGGTTATGGCGAAATTGTAATTCCCGATGAAAACTTCTGTGTCAAAGTAACAAAGGTTGTAGATAAATAACGCTTTAACTTCTTACTTTAAGTTCGTAGGCCGCAGGGGTTTGACCTACAGATTTTTCATAAATTGAAAGTAAGACTTCTGGCAATGTTATGGTAATGTTCCGGCAATGTTGGGCAATGTATTGGCAATGTTCGGCAATGTTTGTTATAATACATATAGAGAGGCCGACAATGAAAATTAACGAACTGTATTCAGATATTCTGGCAGAAGACACAAAGTATGAATTCAAGGCATTATTGAATCCAAATGAGCCATTAAAATGGGCAAAAACAATTGTTGCTTATGCAAATGGTGAAGGTGGATATATCTTTGTTGGAGTATCGGATAATCGGGATGCGTTTGGTCTTTCGGTAGAAGAAATAGATAAGACAAAAAATCTTATTACATTGATCAATGACCGTCACATTTTTCCTCATGCAAAAATGACATATGGAATGAGAAGTGTAGATGATAATGCCGAAAAATTTGTTCTTGCCGTCAAAGTCTTTTCTGCTGATTCCATTGTCAGATATCGTGAAGGAGACTTTAATGAAAATGTTTATATTCGTGGAGATGGAAATTCTACTCCTGCAACTCCGGAAGATATAATTTCTCTTTCAAAACGAAAATTCGGTGTTGATAATGAAACAACAGATATCATTTACTCAGAAGATAACTGGTCCGATTTCATTGATTTATGCAAAGAATTTAGAAGCGATAAATCTGCACCAACTGTAAAAGAACTTCAAAATGAAGAAATAATTTCAAAAGATGGATTTGCAAAATCCGGCTTAATGATGTTTAAGGATGATTATTCAGGAGATGATTCTCTAATTTGCTGCCGCTTGTGGCGTGGAAAGGACAAATCTGGAACTGTTCTTGATAGTGAAAAAATAAAAGGCCCCTTGTCAAAAGGCTTAAAACTTGCACTGCAATTTATTGAGCGCAATACCAAAACAGGGTGGAAAAAGACTCCCGATGGAGGCAGAGAAGAAATCCGTTCATATCCAAAAGAAGCTATCCGAGAAGCAATGGTAAATGCTATTGCTCACCGCGACTATTCAATTTACGGAACTCAGATTGATGTGGATATTTATTCTGACAGAATAGATATAGTTTCACCAGGTTCATGGCTTTTACCAAAAGATTACAATGAATATCCGTTGGGAGCTATTCCTTCAATCAGAAGAAATACGATAATAGCAGCTTGTCTTGATGTTGCAAATTTGATGGAGCGTGGAGGAACAGGCTTTCAGACAATGATAGAAAGTTACAAAGATTCTTCAGAAGAAAAACAGCCATGTGTCATGATTTATCCAGGCTTCCTTGATTTAAGGCTTTTTGATAAATTATACCAAACAGAAGAGGCCTTTGTAGAGCAGTCCGATACTGAGAAAATAATTAAGCTCTTAAAGGAAAGTCCTAGATCTGCAAAAGAATTACAGGCTGTAACTTCTTATAAAAGCAGAAGCCGATTCCTTGAAGAAATAATCAATCCTCTTATTAAAGATGGAACAATATTTAGGGAAGGAAGCCCAAAATCTCCTACGGCCGTGTTCAGGCTGAAATAGTTTTACCGCCGAATAAGATTTTTCCGATAGACTTAATTTTAGAAAAGACATTATATAATTTTTCGGTTTTGAAATATTTATCAACTTGTAATTAATTATTTTAGAAATCTTATAGTAAAATGTTTTATTTAATACAATGACAGACGGAAATATTTTCAATCCGTCTGTTTTTTTTATGACTTTTAAATTAGCAACACTCGTTCTGGAGTTTGTGTCAAAATAACAAAGGTTGTAGATAAATAATGCTTTAATTCTCAACCCATTCCCTTGCCTTGGGAATGGAAAAGCACCATATTATATCTCGTAATAGTATTGGTTTTGTAGGTTCTTGGTTAGAGGAACGTGGAGTTCGTTCTTCATAGCTGTGAGGACCTTGTACAAAACCTTTTCGCTAACACCGCAGGAAAAGGCGTTAGTGGGGTCAAGTTGGTTTTTAAGCTTCAAATGAATAGAAAGCTCTCTTACAGTAAATTTGTAGCCTCGCTTAAAAACATCATCTATTGCTTTGATTCGTTTGTATTCATCGATTCCGCAGGACATTTTTTTCCTCAATAAAAAAGTTGTAAATATTATAAATAAATTTGGGCATTTTCTCAAGTTGTGAGAAAGTACACTATATACTGATATTCGGAGAGATAAAGAAGGAGGAATATGGTAAGAGATTTTTTTAAGAGTGAGAGAGTATCACTTTATGGTGCTTCGCTAGAGCCACTTTCAAAAACAGAAGAGCTGGAGCTGGCAAAGCTGGCTGCAAACGGTGACATGCAGGCCCGGGAAAACTTAATCCGCGCAAATATTCGTTATGCGCTTAGTTACGCAAAAACCTTTTATGGTCACGGCCTTTCAAATGAAGAGGTTAATGAAGAGGCTGTTATTGGGCTTATTAAAGCTATAGACCATTTTGATTATACAAAGGGTAATAAGGTTATCACACTTGCTAAAATGTACATCATGAATGAGATTGTCTCGTCCTGTAACAAAAGCGGCTACATCCAGCGCCAGAGTGATGAACGCCTTAGAATGATTTTGAAAATCAATAAAGCCATGAAAAAAATCAATACAGACTGCAGCCAGGACCAGCTTATCTACAAGCTTTCTGTAAAAACTGGTTTTAATCAAAAGCTTATTGCTGAACTTCTTGAAGAGACCGTACCTTGCGTAAGCCTGGACGAAGCTGTAAATGGCGAAATAGGAGAATCGAAACTTTCTATTCTTCCAGATACAGCCTCTTATACTCCAGAAGAAACTGCTATTTATCATTTACAAAAACAATATCTTTATGAAAACCTGGGAAAGCTTAATATACTTGAAAAACAAATCATCTGTATGCTTTATGGACTTAAACCATACAAGCGCCCTTACTCTCTTGCCGAAATAGGCAAAGCCTTGGGCGAATCAAAACAGTACATCCATTACATAAAGCAGCGTGCCCTCGAAAAACTTAAAATAAGTATGTATGGGCTCGCGGCGTAGAAACCTGCTATTAAGAAATAAAAGGGTATGCTTTTATTTTATATATTTTTTAACAGCATTCATTAATCTGATTTTGGAATAATTATCAATAACACCAGTAACATTTAATGGTCTTCCTGCAAACAATACTGGAATATCGTCATAGTTTATTATCCCAAAATCATCCATCTTATCACCATGTGATGTCTGTACATTTTCTATATATTTGCAGGAAGTTGCTGAACTAACATAAATTAACTTTAATTTTTCTTTTGGTATTATATCTATATATTTATCAAGCAATTCAAGCACGGTAACCTGTACATTTTGCTCTGATTTTAATAGTTTATTAAATAAGTTTTTTTAATGTGTAATTGGGCGTTCCCGTCGCGGCATTCGCCGCGCCGGTCGGCGCTTACGGGCTCCCCTACGGTCGGTGCTTCGCACGGCCGCCCTCCGGGCGTCCCCCTCCAGTGCCTAACGCTTTCTTCGATTATAGGCTAGTGATGGAAAAGTCTAATACCATTGAATGCCATAACCATATTATATCCGTCAGCAGCCTCAATTACGAGGTCATCGCGAACAGAGCCGCCTGGCTGGGCGATAACAGTTACACCGGACTTCTTTGCACGATCAATGTTGTCGCCGAATGGGAAGAAAGCATCTGAACCAAGTGCAACGTTTGTATTCTTTGCAATCCATTCAGCCTTAGCCTCGCGGGTGAATACTTCAGGCTTTACCTTGAAAATATTCTGCCACTTGCCTTCAGCAAGAACGTCCATATATTCTTCACCGATGTAAACGTCGATTGCGTTATCGCGGTCTGCGCGCTTAATGCCGTCTACAAACTGCAAGCCCAAAACCTGTGGCGACTGACGCAGCCACCAGTTATCAGCCTTCTGACCGGCAAGACGAGTACAGTGAACACGACTCTGCTGACCGGCACCAATACCAATAGCCTGACCATCCTTTACAAAGCAAACCGAGTTAGACTGAGTGTACTTAAGAACAATAAGAGAAATAATCAGATTGCGCTTGTCATCTTCGCTCAAAGTCTTGTTCTTAGTTACAATGTTAGACAAAGCAGACTTCTCATCAATTTTCAAAAAGTTGTGGCCCTGTTCAAAAGTTACGCCGAACACCTGTTTGCGTTCAAGCTCAGCAGGCACGTAGTCAGGGGCAATCTGAATTACACAATAGTTACCATTCTTCTTAGCCTTCAAAATCTCGAGAGCCTTCTCGCTGTATCCCGGAGCGATAACACCATCAGAGACTTCCTTCTTAATCAAGAGAGCAGTAGCTTCATCACATTCATCACTCAAAGAAATAAAATCGCCGAAAGAGCTCATGCGGTCAGCCCCTCGTGCGCGGGCATAAGCGCAGGCTAGCGGAGTAAGTTCAACATTGTCAGTAAAATAAATTTTCTTGAGAGTGTCAGAAAGAGGAAGACCAACAGCAGCACCGGCAGGAGAAACATGCTTGAAAGAAGTAGCAGCAGGAAGGCCGGTAGCCTCCTTCAATTCCTTAACAAGCTGCCAGCCGTTCAAAGCGTCGAGCAGGTTGATGTATCCCGGTCTTCCGTTCACAACAGTAATAGGAAGATCGCCATTTTCCATAAAAACCCTAGCCGGCTTCTGGTTCGGGTTGCATCCATATTTGAGTTCGAGTTCTTTCATAAAGGACATAATATAGAAAAAATGATTTTTTGTGTAGATACTTAAAGTGGAGGAAGTCGCCCCCTTAGGGAGCGGCCTGCAATGCAGGCAAAAACAGTCCAGTGGACTGTTTTTAGCGAGTCTCGGCGAAGGCTATGCCTGAGCCGCCGCTCCAGCCCCGGTAGTTTCGACAAGCTCAACCACCGGGTTTTCCGCTACCCCCTCTGCGGGGCACCACACCAAGACCTCTATCACCGGCAGGACATCCCAACAAGCCCCGTCGGCCGCCCCGCAACGCCCCAAACTGATGCGTGGGAGGAATTAAGAGTTCCTCAGCAGATTCAAGTCTATAAATGGCAAATTTTTGCCTACAAAAACTGCTTTTTCAACTTTTTTGTAGGTACTTTGCATGTCTAGAATTTTATGTTCTACCTACAAAAACTCATATATTGGCAGTTTTGTAGGTATGTTTTCATTCTTCTGAACATTTATCAACCTTAATTCCATGAAAATTCACGAGTTTCTACCTACAAAATTGGCAAAAACAGTGTTTTTGTAGGTAACTGGCAAAATATTTAAAACAAAAAGTACCTACAAAACTGCCCGTTTATTCAATTTTGTAGGTACTTTTGGTAAAAACAAATTATTTTAGGATTCAGAAACTCACTCTGAAAGCTCATCGCCCTCATTTTCACTTTCTGTGTTTTCTTCTTCCACAGGCGCTGGATTTTCAAGTCTCAAAAAAATGTCTTTTACAGTAAGACTCACCGTGTAAAAAATCACGGCCGGTAAAATCACAAAACCTGCAAAGAAGGCGTATCTGGTAAGATAAAGAATTACAAGTTCAGCGATAACAATACCCAGAGTCTTCAAGCTGGAATTTGCATATTGCGCAAAAAGAGCAACCGAATTTCTTAATGTATTTGCAAAAGAATTTGAATAGCGTGCAATCAAAGGATAAGAATAGAAATTAAAGACCAGCACAACCAGAAAATATCCTGCCAGTAAACCAATCTTAATTATATTCAAACCTGAATCCCAGGCCAGATAGATAAAATATCCGCCAAGTCCAAAAGTCACGACAGTAAAAATCAAAATCAAAATTCCCTGCAGCAAATCCTGCTTGTAGGCCTTAAAGAAACGGCGGGCAATTCCACCAAAAGACGAAACTTCATCATCATCATCTGCAAGGCGCAGTGTAACTGCATAAGCCGCGCAGGTTGAAACACCAATTGTAATAACCGGAATACATCCAATTATCCATAAAATATTTATCCAGAATAAACGTAAAAGTTTCTTAATTATATCCATTATATTATCCTTATCTTAAATAGTATCTTTACTAACTAACGTTAGTTATTTATTATTTTTCTGTCCATATCTTATGCAAGTTACGTGCAACATTAGTTGTATTCACTTTTGCAACAGGGCAGTTAGACAACACTATTATAGAAAGTTTATCATCAAAATAAAAGCCGTTATAAGAATTAAATACATTTGTAACACCAGTATGAAAAATGGAACCCTCATGGCAGTAAAGACCATAACCATAAGATTCTGAATCTATCATCTTTTTAAAAGTCTTCTTTTTTACAACTTTACGATTAGTGAAAAGAACATTCCATTTAAATAAATCTGTAACACAGGAATTTACATCTCCACAACCAAGGGCTAGAGAAGCAGGAATACTGTAATAGCGCCCCTTATAATCATAACCACGAGTATCAGTTTTCTGAAACTCCATATTTGTATGAGTCATACCGCAGCGGTCAAAAATATTTTTCTGCATATAGTCTCTAAAAGACATTCCACTAACCTGTTCAATTATTCGTGCAAGCAGAAAATAATTTGTATTACAGTAAAAATATGTTGAGTCTGGTTCTGCAAGAAGAGGTGCATTATTCAGATATTCAAGTACAAGATTTTCTTCAACCGGCTCACAAGCTAATTGCTTTACTTCGATTCTGCGGTAAACATTTTTTGGAAAAAAATCATCAGCCGAATTGATATGATCTACAAGCCCCGATCTCATATTCAAAAGCATTTCAACAGTAATTTTTTTACCGTATTCAAAAGCAGGAAAAAACTTAGAAACTTTATCGTCCACCGACAATTTCCCCGCCTGCACCAGCTGCATAACTGCGGCGGCCGTCATCTGCTTACTTATAGACCCGGCCTCAAAAGTAGTGTTAATTCCTATCGGAAACTCTTCGGGGGCCGCCGCCTTCTCATCGCAAAAGCCGTACCCCTTGGCAAAAACAATCTTCTTTCCACGGCCCACGAGCACCGCGCCTCTAAAACCCGTCTCACACAAGTATGCATCGGCGCGCCCTGCAAACTCCCGATACTTTTTATCGACAATCACTTCGTCATTCCAGGTTCGTTTTTTCACACTGGAACACGAAACTAAGGTTAAAATAAAAAAAGAGGCCATAAAGAAAAAAAAGTGAAACGCGCTTTTTTTCAATATAAACCTCCTCTTCTAATCTTGAAAATTGACTCCCGGTGGAATCCGGCACAAAAAAACGGGATGATGTTTTTTTATGCCGGTTCCAACTCCGCCAATTTTCACATTATCTGGTACATAACACAAACGCCCTACAAGTTTTTGTTTATTATCTTCTCTTCCCACTTACCAGTCTCAAGGTCGATGAATCTCACAAAAAGTGAAACCTTGTTGTCTTCGTTCAAAGAAGACCAGATTGTGTTTGCGAACTCTTCGATTCCGCCTTCAATCTTAAGTTTTACTGGCTCACCTTCAAAGCTTGGAAGAGGATTTCCATCACCCATGTAAGTATGAATGTAATGTCCTTCACCATTCTGTGGATTATCATAAGTGTAGGTAAAGCGCAAAGTGTTGTCGCCGTTACCACAATCACTCTTCAAAATCGAAAGTGAATATGCATAGCCGCCGTCAACTCTGCCTTCAAGATCAAGCAAAGAAGAAATACGTGGAGTATAATTTGGAGCATCATGTTCATACTTGCGGCTGCGCAGAGACTGCTCAAAAGTAAGCCCCTTCTTCATTCCATCAAAAATTGTATCTGTCTGGTCACCGTTGGTAACGATTGTTTTTTTACCAAGCTCGCGAACTGCAGCATAAATAATCAGGCTCGGATCACCTGCAATCAAGGACTCATCAAAAGCCTTTGTGCGGACAACTTCTGTTCCATTTTCATTATCAGTTACAAAAACACGGTTGCGGCTTCCTGCGCTGCGTCCCATTGTCCAGTATGCAGAAACTGCATATTTTCCATCTGCTGATTTTCCTGCGATAATTCCACGTCCAGGATATGTTGTGCTCGAAAGCTCTTCTTTAATCTGTTTCATTTTTTCCTCATATAACCGTAATGCTGAACTTGATTCAGCATCTTGTAATGGATTCCTGCCCCTTCGCAGCACAGCTGCTCGGAGACTCGCTCAAAATGCTCCACTGGAGCATTTTGACGGCTTACAGCCGTCGCTCCCTAAGTTCGGAATGACTCTCTCCTTTTTAATTGTGACTTCGATTACGCACCGACTTCTGTATGCTGCTTTTCAAGATATTCCATAACAGCATCTACTGTCTTCTGTTTAGGATCTTCTACTCCTTCCGGAAGATTATCAAGAATATTGTTACGGAATTCCTTACAATCAATTACAGGACTTGCAGTAAATACACACTTACCTGGCTCAAGAATATCTGCAAGCATATCATCCGGATTATCAGGATTAATACGAAGACAATTTCCATTTATAGAAACCAGAATCATCTTATCAAAAAGACGAAGATAAGAATCTATTTCACGAAGTCCACGTTTTGTCTCCGGCTTTCCAGGACGATAACGGGTACCACTTGGGAATACAAGAATTACCTGTCCACGCTTTTTGCAGCCATCCATTGCACGCATTGCAGCAAAGTTAATTTTGCGGGCCTTCTGCTCTTCTGCAATTTTTTCTTCTTCAGAAATTTCTTTTCCCTCAACTGCATTAAGCGAACGTGTAGGATAAATTACAACGCGTGTAAATCCTTCTGTAAATGCACGAACACCGGCATCAGCTTCGTTCAATTTCATTCCAGCAACTGCTACAATTCTCGAAGACAAATCCTTTGCCCAGTCTTCTCCCTGTTTTTCAAGAAGATAAAGAATTCCTGGCAAATCAAGATTTGTGTAATGTTCCATTAAAATAAGACCTGACTTTCCCTGTTTTACTACATTTTCATAAAAGTCTTTGTAGTTTTCGAGGTTTCCGAGACCAGATTCACTGTTAAATGCCTCATCAAGAAGCTTCCACATATAAGGTCTTAACTGCATGTTAGCTTCTTCGTAAACTTTTGTTTCATCAATTTTAGCGGCCGCATGTGACATTTTCTGCATTTCTGCAAACACGCTGCCAAATTTGTCTTTCAACATTATTCCCATAAATGAGCATCCTTAAAAGAATAGTTGATTTCCATTATAGATTATTTAAGCCTTAGAGACAATAATAGAATTATGATGAAACGAACACTTATATTTTTCACCGCTGTCTTTCTGATTCTTTCAGATTGCAGTGCAAAACAAACAGATGCCCAGACCATAGAAAACCCAGATGGTTCTGTAAGCATTACCAGAATTGATGAAGATGGAAAAGCCATTCTCTTCAATAAGAAATACAATGGGGCAACAAATGTAACTCAGGTAAATCTGGCAAAAACTTCTCGCGCAAATCCGGTTATTGTTGATTTATCAGCATACGAAGGTAAAGACATTGATATCCAATTTTCCTGTGAAATGCTGATAGAAGACAAGACTGCAGAAAAGACACAAATAGTCTGGATGATTAATGAGCTTAATGAGAACATGCCAAAGCTTTTCGACCGAAAAGTTGAAAATGGCAAATGGTTTTCTGTAAACAAACATATTACAATTCATCTTTCAGGAAAACGCCAGCTTTATATCTCTGGAGCAGGCTTAAACAAAGATACAACAACTTTCTATATCAAAAATTTTAAGCTGCGTATCAATGGAGAAGGTCTTACAAAAAATGCTCCTAAACCAGCAGTATGGACAGATGTAACTGGCGTAAAAGAAGTTCTTAAAGACTATTTTGACTATTTTGGTTTCTGTGTTTCATACAACAACACCTTCAAAGAGCCTCTTTTACAAAAAGGACTACCTATTCATGCAAGCTGTATAACAATGGAAAACGAATTTAAGCCGGACTTCATTTTCGCCTGGACAAAACCAAATAAACTCACAGAATTCCGTGGCGAAGACGGAAAGCTTTATGAAGTTCCTGCAGATATTCCTAACTTCAAACAAATGGACAGCATTCTGTCAGATATGAAAAAGCTTGGGCTTAAAATGCGTGGACATGTTCTCGTATGGCACAGTCAAACTCCAGTATGGTTCTTCCAGAAAAATTACAGCCGCAACGGAGAAACTGCTCTTGTAAATCCAGCTGAAATGAATGCCCGAATGGAATGGTATATCAAAACTGTTCTTGAACATGTTGCTGACTGGGAAAAGAAAAACAATAACGGCGAACACATGATTTTAGCCTGGGACGTTGTAAACGAAGCTGCATCAGATAATTCAACAGAAACAAACTATCTGAGAGATGAATCTTCAAGTAAATGGTTTGCTATTTACAAAGATGTAACATTTATCGTAAATGCCTTCCGTTATGCAAATAAATATGCTCCAAAAGATGTAGAACTCGTATATAACGATTATGGCTGTGCATCACCAAACAAGAACAAAGCAATCTGTAAAATCATAGATGCCATTCAGGCTGCACCAGATGCCCGCATAGATGCAGCTGGAATGCAGACTCATATAAGTATAAATGATTCAGCTACAAACTTTGAAAAAGCCGTTAAAAACTTCCTCGCAAAAGGAATTAATGTTCAGATTACCGAAATGGACGTTGCAAACGGGACTTCAAACTACAATGCAATGAGGCTCAAAGACTGCTACAAAACCTACTTTAAGATGTTTATTGCAAACCGCAAGCTGCCTGGTAAAAAAGGGATTGAAGGAGTAACTCTCTGGGGAGTTCGAGATGAATGGACCTGGCTAAATAGCATGCACAAAGGTCATACCCAGTATCCGCTTCTCTTTAATGACAAAAATTTCTACTGTAAACCTGCATATTATGGCGTACTCGAAGCAGCAGAAGAGTCAAAATAAAAACATTTAAAGAAGTTCCCTTTTTCCGCCGATAATGATATGAGGTGATTTTTATGAAAAAGGGAACTTTTGTTTTTTATACACTTTTCTTATTCCTTTGCTTTTTTATTTCTGCCTGCAAAGTTGAAGTCCAGGATCAAAAGCTTTTACAAAAACCAGATATTGATATTTCAGATAAGCAGGTAACATTAATAATCCACAAAATAAGCTCAACAACTGGTTATATTAATATTTACAGACAGGACGTTACCGATGCTAACAACCCTTCTGAAATAATAAATGTTGGAATCATCTATCCAAATGCCCTTCCGTCAGATGACAAAACATACAGATATATCGATAAACTTGTTCATCAAAAATCAAATTATATCTATCGGGTAAGATATGCCGATTCAGACGGCTACCATTACACAAACTGGTCTAATACAATCACTATAGATGAAGAATTCCAGGGCGCTTATCCGCAGATCACAAATCTTACATATCAGTGCCCTTCTTCACTATCTTTTACTTATGATGAAACTGATTTTAAACTTTTACTCTCTGGAACTGTAACTCCACCTGATATTGAAGACTTCGATACATATCACCCAATGATTATTGTAAATAATGGAATAAAAACAGAAGTTTTTAAAATCTCCCCAAATTCATTATCAGATCAGGAACCAATTGCACTAAAAGATCATCTTTCATCTGACTTTATGGATGTTCCTATTATTATAGAAGGAATTCTTGCACAAAAGGATGAATACATTAATCCTGAAGCTGAACCTATTGATCGTATTCTTAAAACAGTTTACTGGACTGAATCAAAATGGATTAAGATCAAAGGATATACAGATAATCGCATTACAATTCCTTCAGTAAAGAATAATTCCGGCCTTGATTATACAAGAAAAGTTCAGTAATTTATTCTGACAATTGAACAAAATATGTAAAAATGGTATTTTTAGACCAGTATGAATACTCTGGTCGCTTTATGCGCTGTTGGAGCCGAGCGAATTCTCGGTAACGAAATTAAACATTTAGGTTATAAACTCAATGGAAATGCACCAGGACGCGTAACTTTTCTTGGTGATGATGACGCTCTTTTTAAAGCAAATCTTTGCCTGCGTACAGCAGACCGAGTTTACCTGCAACTGGCAGAATATAATGCCCTTGATTTTGACGCACTCTATGATGGTACTTACGCAATAGACTGGCAGGATTATTTAAATAAAGATTCTCGCGTTGTTGTTGATAAAGTTCGAACCTACAAAAGTAAACTGAATTCAGAACACTCAATTCAGGGAATTGTTCATAAAGCAATTTATACAAAACTTGGTGATGTATGGAAAATGTCTTCCATGCCTGAATCAGGCGAACAGAGTGATATTCGTGTTTATGTAGATGAAAACAAGGTTTTAGTGCTTCTGGATTTATCAGGTCTCCCTCTTCATAAGAGAGGCTATCGCGTAGACGGTGGTATTGCTCCCCTCCGCGAAACTCTTGCCGCTACCCTTCTTCAAGAGATGATGTGGAGACGTAAAACCCCACTTCACGACCCTTTCTGCGGCTCGGGAACCATTGCAATTGAAGCAACTCTTTACGCCTTCAATGTTGCTCCAGGGTTCGGCCGCCGCTTTGCTTTGGAAAATCTGCCGATTTTTAATGCGGAACGCGCAAAAGAAATAAAAGCCGAAGAGGCTGCCAAAATCCGCACAGATGTAGAAGTTCGTATTACCGGTTCTGATATCGATGATGCCGCAGTAGAGCGTGCCCGTAAAAACGCCGAGTACGCCTGTGTTATGGCTGGCCGTGCTTTAAAATCCATCGACATAAGTGCACATATTCCTCGCCCTGATTTTATTCAGTCTGATTTTGCAGATCTGGAAGCTCCTTATGATGAAGGTCTTCTTCTCTGTAATCCTCCATACGGTGAACGCCTTGGCGATGCAGATCAGGCTCGTGAGTTATACAAAAAAATGCAGAGTCTCTGGACTGATTTTAACGGCTGGGACATTGGTATTATCACATCAAATCCTGATTTTCAGGAAAACTTTGGTCATAAAACTTCGGCAATTAAGAAAATTAAAGCCGGAAATCTTGATACTTCATTTTATATTTACCGAAGATAAGGAGAAAGCTAAATGGCAATTGTTGTAGAGCACGACAAACGAAAGCAGGAAATATTACAAAAGTCTCTCGATGTTTTTATTGAAGAAGGCTACGAAGATGCTACTTTCCAGAAAATTGCCGACCGCTGCGGAATCACCCGTACAACTCTTTACATTTACTTTAAAAATAAACACGAAATCTTTCTGGGTTCAATAAAAGAACTTCTGGCCGAACTGGAAATTTCACTAAAAAAAATCATGAATACTTCAAGTCTGAATGCAGAGCTGTCTTTACGAAAAGTTCTCTCTACACTTGCTGACTCAATTGAAAGCAATAAAAAACTTTTCAGTGTTCTTTTGAACTATCTGATGCAGCTAAAAAAATCTGGAGTTGATACAAATGAAAGAGTTCTCCGCAGAGTAATCCGTTTGCGACACCTTTTAAGCACAATTCTTATTAAGGGCATTCAGTCAAAAGAATTTAAAGAAATCAACGTAAAAGATATCAACGATACTCTCTACGGTCTGCTCGAATCCGCAATTTTCCGCATTGCAGTCTTGAACAAGGATGATGTAGCCGATGTCCGCGCCGCCCTTAATACAACAGTAGATCTTTTCAAAGCATAAAAAAAAACGGTGGTTTCGATACGACACTTCGTGTCGTTTGCATTCAAGGAAATTATTTTCTAGTGCGCTCATGCGCACTATGCATACACTTCGCTTCGCGAAGCACTCAACCACCGCTCTTTACTAAACATACGGTGGTCGAGTAGCCTGAAGGGCGTATCGAAACCACCGTCATCATGCTGAACTTGTTTCAGCATCTATTAGAACTTAGCTTTTCTAAGTCTTACTTTCTCAATATCCTCGCAGATGCCTACAATCGAAGAACCGTTAAAAACAAAGCCGCAAGGGTTTGTTTAGGTTCATCGAAAGAAAGACTCAGAGCCCGAAACATCGGGCGACTCATTCATGATCTAGTATTTAGCCTTGCGAAGACGTACCATCTCAATATCTTCACAGAATAATTGTCTAAGGTCATTGAGTCCAAGTGCCATCAATGCCATACGGTCAATACCAATACCCCAGGCAAGAACAGGACAATCAAGCCCCATAGCCTTTGTAACTTCCGGACGGAAAATACCTGAACCTCCAAGCTCAAACCAGCCCAAAACAGGGTGTTTGATATGAACTTCGATAGAAGGCTCTGTGAACGGGAAGTAACCAGGTACGTATTTAACTTCTTCTGCTCCGGCAATTTCTGTAGCGAACATCTTGAGCATACCAAGAAGGTCACGCAAAGTTACGTCGTTTCCTGCAATAATACCTTCTGTCTGATAGAAATCAGAAAGGTGTGTAGCATCTACCTTGTCGTAGCGGAAACAGCGGGCAATACCAAAGTATTTACCAGGAACTTCAGCCTTGTGCAACTGATGAGCCGACAAAACAGTTCCCTGTGAGCGCAAAATAAGGCGGCGTGTGAACTCATTATCAAAAGTGTAGTTCCAGCCACGGCTACCAGTGTTTCCACCAGTTTCATGGGCAGCTTTTACATTGCTCAAATATGGTTCTTCAATAAATTTTGCATGCGTAGGATTTTTAATGCGGTATACATCATGAATATCGCGGGCAGCATGGAACTGAGGCATAAACAATGCATCACCATTCCAGAATTCTGTTTCTACAAGCGGACCATCAAACTCCTGGAAACCAAGAGAACAAAGCTTGTCTTTTACAGACTCAAGGAACTGAACGTATGGGTTTGTACGGCCAGGAATAATACGAGCAGGTGGAATTGCAATGTTGTAACCACGGAAAGTTCCGTTTTTCCATTCTCCTGATGAAAGCATTTTTGGAGTTATTTCACCAATTTCGTTACCAGTTACACCAGCAGACTTTAACGCATCGCGAACAGCCTCAAAACCATTCAGCAATTTATAGAAAACAGTCTCGCGTTCAATCATTTTGAAAGGAGAATCTGTGGCACCACGCTTTTTAGCAAGACCGTCCATAGCTGAAATTTCAGCTGCAGACAAATCATCTTTATTAAGAAGGCCACCATCAGCAGAAATAGCTTTTCTTACAAGCTCCATAGTTGCCTTAATACGCTCAGGAAGAGCAGCACCAGTGTATTCAACCTTCTTTTCTGCATTCATTTTAAGAACACCGTCTTTTACAAGCGGACCAAAAGCAGAACCTACGTCCTTCTGTTCAAGTCCAACTCCGGCAGCAATTTCCGGCATAGTGTGAGCACCCTTATCCTTAAGGAAGTTTATCATGCGCTCTTCTACAGTGCCTGTTTCTGCAAGTTTGCGGCCCATTTCTGTAATTTCAAAGAATGTATGAGGTGTACGGCGAATCTCTTTTAAGAGTGATTTTCCAGAAAGCCATGAGAAAGCCTGATTTGCGTGACCTTCCTTATATTCAAGATCCTTCTGAAGTTTTTCTGAAGTAAGTTCATCCTTATCTGAATACTTTAACAAAACTTTAATTTCAAGCGGATGAAGATTTTTAATGATGTTTTTTACGTCCATTTTGATTATCCTTGCTTATACATATCGTCATGCTGAACTTGTTTCAGCATCTGTATTTGATGAGATTCCGAAACTAGTTCTGAATGACATATCATGTTCTGAATGACATATCAAGTCCGCAATGACATAATAAAAAAGCCGGCATGAATATAATCATACCGGCTTCTATTTTACAATATTTCAAAGAAATACTAAATAGGTTAGCGAACTAATTTTATATGTGAAGAATAAACAACCTTTCTCTGCTTGCGGTCATCCTTGTAAGGCTTTGTCTTGTCCTTCTCCATATATTTATACTGGTAATATTTATTATCTCTGATAAATTTCTGAACATAAGCCATAACTGCATTCATTGCTTCACCTTCTGCAAAGGTAACATACAATGTATCATAATAAATACGAATCTCATCATGCATAGGCATATACTCAGCTTTTATTGTTGCATTTTTATCAATTTCAGATTCTTTCAAACCAAGTTCTGCATAAGCATCTTTTAGAACTAAATTATATACCTGAGTTGTAAGCTTTTCGCGCTCCCATCTGTCTCTTTCAAATGGATCTTCCGGATTATCACCAATAGTTTCAGCAAATAATGAACCAAAAAGAACTGTAAAAACTGCTAACAAAGTTAATATCTTCTTCATAAAATCACCTCTCTAGTAAACACTATACTCTACTATTCTACCGCATTCTAAGAAAAAATCAAGATTTATTACATAACGGCCAGAGGTGATTCCTAAAGTTGGAAAATCACGAATCAAAACAGAACCTGTTATTTCTTTTGGCTTATTTTTGATTACTTTTCTGTAATAATTTCTTATTGCATCTTTTAATGATTCCCTGGCAGCTTCTTCTATGCCATCAAAGCCTTTTTCAACAGATGCATACCCTATTCCACCAATTACAGGATTTTTTATTGATTTCCACAAATTATAAGTCTGAACCTGAGAATCAGTTCGAACATATTCAACCCAACAATTCAGATTATTTTCGCTGATCCAGGGAGATGTATATTTTATGCCGCCTTTTATTACATCAGAAGAAACAATCTCTGTTACTTCCAGATACTCATCAACTCCGCGGGCTTTGTCATAAGGAACATAAACAAAATTCCACCCGTAAACCATTCCTGAAATAATAAAGGGTGCAATTCGACGCATTTGAGAAACAGGAAAATCAAATTGCCCCGAATTTTCATCTGCAGAAAGCTCCAGCCCCGGATAAGCATCAAGTTCTGCCCACAAAGGAAGCCTGATATTACGAATAACGGATGGAGTCTGTGAAAAAAGCGAAAAACCAGCAAAGACAAATGCGAAAATAAATCTTTTTAACGTTTGTAAGTGTCTTTCCATATTTTTACAGGATGAATTCCCATTCTTATTACAAAATAAAGCCAGGCAGCAAAGAAACCAAACAGATGGGTCATATGGGCAACATTTGTGCCTCTTCCAAAAAACTGACTTCCAAGTTCAATCAGTGCATAAATCAACACCAGAATTGGAGCCGGAACAGGAATTATTCCCCAGATAAAGAAAACAGAACGAGGAAAGAACACAGCATATGCAAAAAGAATCGCATAAACCGCGCCACTAGCACCCAACAAACGAACACTCATCTGTCCTGTATATTTATACACAAGAAAGGAGAAAAAGCCGCTTAAAGCCCCACATAACAAATAAAAAAGCAGAAATTCGCGACTGCCAATCGCTTTTTCTAATCTGAATCCGAATACAAGCAGTGCCAGCATATTAAAAAATACATGCTGAAAACTTCCATGCATAAACATATAAGAAATAAACTGCCAGTACATATGATAATGCTCTACAGCTTTAGGGCTCATTACACTATACACGAAAACATACCTGTACAATTCAGGATACACAAACTGAAGACCAAAAATACAAAAATTTAAGAGAATAATAAAAAGGGCCGTACGTCTGTAAACATAAGGAAACGGTCTGCGAAGGATAAAACTATTTCTTGGCATTTGATGATTTACGCGAAGTATTTCCCTGAGGTTCAAAGAAAGTTACGCGGTTTCTTCCATTATTTTTTGACATATAAAGTCCCTGATCAGCCTGATTAACAAACTCATTAGGAGAACTTACAAGGTTAGTTTCAGCATCAAAAACAGAAACACCACCGGAAATAGTGACATGAAGATGCTGATTATTATAAACAAAGTCATGCTCATTTATCGTAGAACGAATTCTGTCTGCAACAATCATAGCCTCTTCTTTTCCAGCATCAATCAAAAGTGCTGTAAATTCTTCACCACCATAACGGCTGGCAACATCTGAATCACGTAAATTTTTACGAATAAGATCCGCAACACTTTTTAAAACAAAATCGCCGCATTCATGACCATAGGTATCATTAAACTTCTTAAAAAAGTCTATATCAAACATGATTACAGCAATATGCTGTTTATTCAGGAATGCCGCATCAATTGCTTCTGTAAGAAGATTAAAGAAATAATACTTTAATTTAAGGTGAGTCATCATATCTGTAGAAGACATTTCCAAAAGTGCCGCATTATTAATAGCTACAGAAGCGAGAGTCGCAATCGACATAATCTGATTTATTTCATATTCAGAATAAGAAGCATCATCTTCAATTGCTATACGTTCCTGAAGAATAAGCATACCATTCAAGTGATTCTTTTGAATAAGAGGAACAACCAGAGTAGGATTCAAAGCTTCAAGGATTTTAATATGTTCACAGTCAGCACAACTCTTTTTTAGTTCATCAAAAGTAAGTGGTCGTTCTTCAGATATAAGAATAGAAGCAATCGGTGTGTTCACCGGAAGCATTGTTTTTTTATCAGAAAGAAAATCTTTTGAGGTTTCAAGAACAAAGTTCTCATTAGTGATTAAATCGCGGACAAAAATTTCGGCTCCAAGAACATGCATCTGTGCCATACAAATATAAACAATGGATTCAAGAAGATTACTAAAGTCAAGATTCTGGCAGAAAGATTTTGCAATATCAAGAAGCTGTTCAAGATCATAAATCTTCTTTTCGTACTGAAGAGTCTGTTCGAGAACCTGTTTCTGAGACGATTCATTTTTGTCTTCAATCTTCTTTTTACTCATGCTTTATATCACCACTATTAATAATAACATAGTTTTTCATAATTTCAAAAAATATATTCCATTTTTCGTAATTTGATTCAAGGAAGTTAGTATTATCACGATTTCTGGAAGACATCATAAGAACTTTAAGATTTGAGATGATTTCACTTGAAGGCTTTTTCGCATCTGCAAGAAGTTCTCCAAGCTGGCGACTAAGTGAAGCAAGGCTTGTACAAACAGCCTGCAAAACCTTATGTGCATCATCATTAATTGACTGAACCATTTTTTCAAGTTTTTTGAAAAAGTCTTTATATTTTTTGCTGTCTTTTATATAACTCTCGAGAACAGCTATACTGTGTTTTTTATCTGCTCCAAAGGATTCCTCAAATTCCAGAATCTCTTTTTCTGCATTAATGGCAGAAAATACAATAGATGAAAAACTTGATTTATAGGCAGGATTATTAAAGAAACCTTCTATTACAATATCATTTAAAAGACCTTTTGCACCCTCTGGGAGGTATACGTGCAGGAAGGTTTTAAGAATACGCATTGGAAGAATCCACTTAAAGGCCATAGAAACTTCTGCCTGCAAAAGCCCATTGTAAGACTGATTATATGATCCAACTTCTTCAAGCGGAATATCCGGGAAAAGAGCCGAAACTTCATCCGAAATTGTCTCGTCCTGAATTTCGGTTTTAATTCTCTGCTCATCTGCATCAAAGCGGGTTTGAAGCATATTTGCAAAATCCTGACGCGGAGAACCTGAATACTGTGCAACATTCGGCTCATAAGCAAGATCCTGGCGACACATTCTGATAAGAGTTTTTAATTTTTCAGAATTAAGGATTTTTGTAAGTATGTAATTGATTTTTTTAAGATTTCCAAGATATGATTTTTTCTCATCTTCTGTAAGTTCAGAACCTTTTCGAAGTTGAGCCAGTGCAATAACTGCATCTGCCGTAGTAGTAGTAATTGAAAGACCACTTGCCTGATAGTAAAGATCTTCCAGAAGATTCTGAGCTGTAGAAGCAGGAATCTCCTTATAGTTAGGTTTATACATTAAATCAGCAGGAATAAAGTTCGCATCAAAAGCCTGAAGGAATGGCGTATAATTATAGCGGCAAAACTCTACAAGCTGGCGTAAAGAAAGAAGATCTGAATCCATCTTTTTAAATCCATCTGTATTGAGGGATTTTATAAGGCGTTCAAGTTCTTTTCTCTGATGCAAGTAAATACGATCAGGATTCTGATTTTCTGCCAGAACTTCTGCCTTACGGTTTTCAAAAGAAAGAGATTCAAGGACTTCCTGATCCTTCATCGGGTAACCGGTTACAATAAGCTGAGCTTCGAAGCGGCGCTGACGCTGCATATCATTCGGGCTCACCGTTACGGCAAACAGATTGTCTAAAGGTCTGGTATTTTTATAAAGGGCATAAATGGCCTCACCAAAATTTGGAAGAAGCATACCATTACGGCATATTGATGGCTGGAATTCTCTAATTTCCTGCTCAAGCTTTTTCATCTGCTGCTTTTTTTGGACTTCTGGTGAGGAACGCTTAAATAGTGATTCGAATAAATCGGTAAGTGTTTTTATAAAACCCATTTTTACGCAAACAGTTTAACAGAGATTTATGAAATTAGCAAATATATCTTTATAATCCTCTACGCTAGCAGCATGAACTATACGGGCACGGAGTGCTGCTCCTCCAGAAATACCTTTTGAATAAGCCGCAAAGCGTTTACGCATTTCCAGACAGGCATGTTGTTCACTGGTTTCTGCAACAAGACGTTCCAGTTCAGCAAAGCCGGTTTTTACACGTTCTTCCGGTGGAAGAGGCTCATAGCTTCCTTTCGTCAGCAAATCAGTTGCATCCCGGAAAATAAAAGGGTTGCCCATAGCACCGCGCGCAAACATCACCGCGTCGGCTCCCGTCTGCTCAAGCATAGCCCGCGCATCCTCAGGTTTAAAGAGATCTCCACTGCCAAAAATCGGGATACGACCATTTACCAGCTCCACCAGCTCTTTCATAATTCCCCAGTCCGAATGTCCCTCGTAACCTTGCGCGCGGGTTCGCGGGTGTATCGTAATCGCACTAACCCCCGCATCCAGAGCAGCCTCCGCCGCAGCGCGCCAGGTCATCTGCTTAGACTCCCAGCCCGATCGGATTTTTACAGTTACAGGCACACCGCCTGCTTGCGGTCTGCCACCAGCCGCCTTCACAACAGCCTCGGCCACCTTAAAAAGCCTGTCCGGGTCTCGTGTAAGCGCAGAACCTGCCCCGGTTTTTATAATTTTAGGCACAGGACAGCCGCAGTTAATATCAATTACCTCACAATGAGTTTTTTCAAGAACAATATGCGCCGCTTCTGCCATAATTTCCGAATCACCGCCAAAAATCTGTACTGAATAAGCTTTTTCGTTACAGGCACGGCGCATAAGAATTTCAGTTTTCAGGTTTTTGCGTACCAGAGCCTCTGCACTTACCATTTCGGTATAGGTAAAGCAGGCTCCATTTTCTATGCAGACAGAACGAAATGCCGCGTCACTGTAACCTGCGACCGGCGCTAAAAAGAGATTTCCTTTTAATTCGACATTTCCGATTTTTACGGGATGATATAATTCTGACATACAACAAGGAGGTAAAGCTAAAAATTGCTTTCGCAATTTTTTTAACGCTTTGCTATTGAACAACGGCCTTACACAGGTTTCGATACGGCTTTCAGCCTACTCAACCACCGGTGATTGAGTGCCGCGAAGCGGCGTATCGAAATCACATGCTACTCTGTTGGCAAGTTAAAGGCTTTACAACTGTTCTTCCAAAGCTGTTCGCTCAATGCTTCCAGATCCATATCAAGCATTTCTGCAAGAAAGCGGGCTGTAGAAGGCAGATAAGCCGGCATAGTTCTCTTCTTCTCGCGGAATTCAGCCGGAATCATAAACGGACTTTCAGTTTCAATCAAAATACGGTCTACAGGAATGTTTAAAACAGTCTCGTGCAGATTGCGGGCATTACGATATGTAAGATTTCCTGCAAAAGAGAACCAGATATTCTTATCCAGACATTTTTTAGCATAAGCTGCATCTTCAGAATAACAATGAAGAATTGCACCTGCATCAGGCATACGCTCTGTAAGAACATCGTAAAGATCGCGGCCTGCATCACGGTTATGAATAATTACAGGAAGATTATGCTTCTGTGCAATTTCAAGCTGAGTAATAAACAATTCAATCTGAGAACGTTTGTCCCCGAACTTTTTAAAATAGTCCAGACCTGTCTCGCCTACTGCGACAACATTAGGCAAAGAAAGATTCTTTTCTATTGTTTCAATCCAATCCTGACCTGGATTTGTAACTTCAGATGGAGCTACTCCTACCGCATGATAAATTCCTGGTATAGACTTAAGGTTTGGATAAACCTTGTTAAAATCATAGAGACTATTATTAATGCTTACAATACGAACAACTCCAGCCTGTTCAGCCTGTTGTATTACGCGTAATTGTTCAATAGGATCATCGTATATCAGCCCGATGTGAGCGTGAGTATCAAAAAACTTCATGGCTTATTCTTCCTAAAGATGAGATATGTTACGTTAAATATAACACTAGAACGAATTATCGTCAAATTTAAAACAAACGAAATCATAAAACAGAAAAATATGATGAGTTAATGCTCTCGTTGCAAAACATAGTGAGCTGCGGGCGAGCTGGTTTTTGTGAACAAATTCTGCGGTTTTTGCAAGCAAAAATCCTCGAATTTGTTTTATGGCTAAGCGCCAAAGACCCCTCGATGCAGCCCACTATGTTTTTCCACTACGCATTCACTCATCATATTTTACCGTAATCTTACCGATAATATAAATGTCTCATCTTTGATCAGATGGGTTGGAAGGTTTGACTTAAATCATTTGTATATGGTATAATTTTATGAATATGTCAAAAACACAGAAGACTATTAAAAAATTTGAAAAACAGCTTACCTCAAAAGTTTCTCATGGTTTTGGTGCATTCCTTCATAATGTAGGAAACTTTTTTGTACGTATTTTCAAAGTTTTTGACAGTAAGCTTACAATTATGATTGTTCCTCACTCTCAGAGCAAAGTTATCAACTTTCAGACAAATGTCTTTGCCCTTATCCTCGGTGTGCTTGTAACAATCGGCGTAATCACATCATTCTTCTATTATAATAGACGTTCTATTTCGGCAAATATGGAAATCTCTTCGCTTGTAGAACAGAACCGCGCCACACTTGCAAGCCTTGATGAATTACGTGACGAAAACACAAACCTTTTTCAGGCAGCTAAACGTTTTCAGGCATCTCTTTCTCAGAGTCTTTCACTTTTGGGAATTGACCAGGTAAAAAATATTTCTGAGACTTCTGCATCAAACGGCGACCTTTCTGCCCTTTTCAGTTCAACAGAAGTTACACAGGGGTCTATCAAAGAAGTCGCTGAAGTAAAAGAACTTACCTCTTATCTTGAAGATGCTGTAAAACCAATTGAAGAAATCGGAAAAATGCTTAAGACACAGCAGAACCTCTTTACAGAGATTCCAAGTATCTGTCCGGTAAAAAATCCTAATTACCATATTTCTATGGCCTTTGGTCCAAACATCCACCCTCTCAACGGTAACTGGTATATTCACAAGGGACTGGACTTCTCTACCTGGCGTTCGGGAGATGCTGTTCTTGCAACTGCTTCTGGTCAGGTTGTAACAGTTGGTTTCGACAACAGTTTTGGAAACTATATCATCATTAAGCATAATCACGGTATGTATACTCGTTATGCACATCTTAATTCTTTCCGTGTTAAAAAAGGTGAAACAGTAAGACAGGGACAGACAATCGGAACAATCGGTAATACAGGTGTTTCAACCGGTCCTCATCTTCACTACGAAGTTCATATTGGTTCTGATGTAGTTGATCCTGCTAAGTATATCAACATCAATTTTGCAAAATAGGTTCTTATGGCTCTACGTACAGATGACATCTCCATAAACACTATAATCGGAAAAGGCTCTGCAATTTCCGGCAACATGAAGGTAAACGGCTTTATTCGTATCGATGGTGATATTGACGGAAGCCTTGAAACTGATGGAAATGTTATTGTCGGAGAAAATGCCAGAATTCGTGGAGACCTTACCGCTAAATCTGTAATAATCGGTGGAATCATAAAAGGAAACATTAAAGCAACCGAAAGTGTAAAAATTCTTTCTGATGCAGCTGTAATCGGCGATGTTCTCTCTCATAAAGTTCAGATTGATGGTTCTGCGATTATTCACGGACATTGTATTTCTATTAAAGACGATACTGAATACAGCAGAGCATCCGGCGAATATCTTCAGTCTAAGGCCATTAAGGAAAAGGTTATTCTGTAAATGGCAGAAATCGATTCTCTGGGTTCAAATTATTACTACTCAGGCGTTCAAAATGCCAGTAACGAAGCAATAAAGCGTAATACAAAAAAAGAAGAAGTACGCAAAAGCGGCTCTACCCGTAAACTTGATTTTGGAAAGCTTCTGAAAGGTGATGAAGTTGAAGAACCTCAGTTTATAGCCGAAGGCTTAAATCTTCCTCCAGAAGTTCGTGCAATGTCGATTGATGACGCCGCCGTTTATCTGGCAGATGCAGTTTCTATGGCAGGTAATGATTTTTCTGAAGAACAATCTCAGGAAAATCTTGATAACTTCAAAAATGCCGTCAGCCAGTTTATCCGCTTTGTAATAATCAATAATTTTGATGTAAACATAAAACAGAAACGTCAGAGACCTGGCAAACAGGCACAGCCATCAAGATTATTTGTTTTTTCTGATTATTCAGTTCCGCCGGCAAAACCAAAACCACGTTTTTCTATAGAAGTAATCAATCAAAAGCTGGATGCACTTGCACGCGAAACACTTTCTGCCCAATCAAACAATCTTAAAATTCTAGCACAGGTAAATGAAATAAAAGGTCTTATCGTAGACTTGATGTCTTCATAAATCGTGAGGTATACTGAATTATTATGAGTGATATTTTTGAAACAGATATAGATGATGAGAACGAAAATCTTTCGTCTCTAGAAGATAATGATATTGATGAAGCGACCTCGGAAAATCTTGTTCTCGACTATCCGCTTTATCATCTTAAGCTTGATTATTCAAGTGAAACTATTTATGCAAAAACTCCTGATGGAAAAATGCAGCTAAACGGCGGAGACTTTGTTGTTGTTCCTACCCGCTATGGAAAGGATATGGCCCGTGTTCTCGGTACTGCAAAAAAACCTATCGGAATCAAACAGTCTGATATTGCTACAATTGACCGCAAAGCCAATGAAGCTGACTTAAAACGTCGCGAAGAGCTGATTCAAAAAGAAAAAGATGCCTTTCCGATTTTTAAAGAAAAGGTAGCCCTCCACAAGCTGGATATGAAGCTTGTTGAAACTCATTTTCTTTTTGACGAACAGAAGGCTCTCTTCTTCTTCAGTTCGGATAGCCGTGTAGACTTCCGCGAGCTTGTAAAAGACCTGGTTTCTGTTTTTAAGATGAGAATTGAACTGCGCCAGATTGGTGTGCGCGATGAATCACGTATTACCGGAGGGCTTGGAGTTTGTGGCAGACCATTCTGCTGCCATGGAGTTTCAGATAAGCTGCGTCCAGTTTCCATCAAAATGGCTAAGGATCAGAATTTATCTCTTAATTCCATGAAGATTTCTGGTCAGTGTGGTCGCTTGCTTTGTTGCCTTTCTTATGAATACGACTGGTATAATGAAGCCCGCAAGAGTCTTCCTAACGAAGGTGTTCGTCTTTCTTATGATGGAAGTGATTTCCGCATTACAGAAGTAAATCCTCTTACCTCTATGGTAAAGATGCTTGGAGATGACGGTCGCCTTCTTGAAGTAAACGCCAAACGATTCTACCGCGACGGCAACCGCTGGAAGATTAATTAGCCTGCAATCAAAAATAACTTGTCATGCTGAAACAAGTTCAGCATCTACTAGAAGATTCCGAAACAAGTTCGGATGACAAGTAAATAAGTCTGGATGGCACGAAAAACTTGAATTTCTTCTATTATGTTTTATAATATGTAACATTATGATTTACATTAAGAAGTGGACAGATTATTACGAAGACTTTTTCCCTATTGAACCAAATCAGTATGAATTTTTCTCGGCTATGGGAGATGAGTTTACGGCTCCGGCTAAATTTTTAAGTGTAGAGTGCGGGCCAGCATTGCTTACTGAACAATTACAAGATAAATTCGATATCACCCTTACCGACTCTTTTGCAGAATTTGTTAATATAGTAAATACACGTCAATCAACAAAAGAAAACCCTGCACATATCTTCAACCTGAATCCTGCAGATATTGCACGCTATTTGGGAAAAAACTTTTTTAATGTAATCACCTGTCTTTGTTACCGCATTATCTTTATGAAAGACCACACCCTCATCAAGAAGTTCCTCTTTGATTCTAAAATGCTTCTTTCAGACGGCGGCTATCTTGTACTCGATATTGTAAACTTTTCTAAATATGATTTCTCTGAAACAAAGGTAGAACTTCCTCCTAAAAAGGCAGAGCGCGCAACCCTCTATTCTTCTGTAATCAAGAATTCTGATTCTGTGCAGTATAAACTTTTCCAGCATGTTGTTACTGCCAGCGGAAAGTTAATAGACGAAGTAAAGGATGAACCTATCTGCCCAATCGGTATGGAAACCATCCGTTCTTATGCTAAGGAAGTAAAATACTCTTCATGCGAATTCTATAATGACTACAAAGGAACTCCATACACACCAGACTCAGACAAAATCATCTGTGTGCTTAAAAAGTAAAAAACTCACGTCATGCTGAACTTGTTTCAGCATCTATCAATGAGACCCCTACCCCTTCGCGGCACAGCCGCTCGGAGACTCGCTTACAATGCTCCACTGGAGCATTGTATCGGCTTTCAGCCGTCGCTCCCTAAGTTCGGGGTGACTGCGAACTATTGCCCGATATCCTCATTTACACTAAAATAGTATGCTATGAAAGCTACAAAAACAATTATCTCTACACTGCGTGAAGCTCCAAACGACGCAGTTATTGCAAGCCATCAGCTTATGATGCGCTCTGGTTTAATTCGCAAACTTGGAAACGGACTTTATGCTTACATGCCATTCGGATTCCGTTCTTTAATGAAAGTTGAAAAAATTATCCGCGAAGAACTCAACAACGCAGGTCTTCTCGAAATCAAACCTACAGTAATCGTACCCGGTGACCTCTGGAAGGAATCTGGACGCTGGGACAAAATGGCAGGCGAAATGCTTACTGCACAGAACCGCCAGGGCCAGGACATGGTAGTATCTCCAACTGCAGAGGAAGCTTTTACAGCCATCGTTCGCGAAGGTCTTTCTTCTTATAAGCAGCTTCCTTTCACACTCTATCAGATTAACACAAAATACCGCGATGAAATCCGCCCACGTTATGGTGTAATGCGAGGCCGCGAGTTCACAATGATGGATGCTTATTCTTTTGATAAGGACCAGGCAGATTTGGATGCATCTTATGACAATGTAGCAGCAGCTTACCGCCGTATCTTTAAGCGCATGGGGCTTGCTACAATTTCTGTAAAGGCCGACACAGGTTCTATGGGAGGTTCCGGTTCAGAAGAGTTCATGGTTGAATCAGAAGTTGGTGATGATACCCTTCTCCTCTGTCCTAACTGTGATTATGCCGCAAACGTAGAAAAGGCAGCATGTAAGGCTGAAACTCCGCTCGACAGCAATGGTCAACCACAGAAAAAAACAGATCTTGCAATCGAAGAAGTTGCAACTCCAAATGTATTCAGCATTGAAGACATGGAAAAGTTCTTTGGTGAAAAATCAACAACCTTCCTTAAGGCTCTGATTTACAAGGTTTACAACTGTGCCGTTGATTTGTCTGGAACCGAATTCTACAAGAATGCCCAGACTGTTACAGAAGGCGGACAGACTTATATTCCGGAAACTTTCTTCTGCGTACTTATTCGCGGAGACCTGGATGTAAACGAAACAAAGCTTGCTGCAGAACTTAAGGCAAGCGGGGCTGAACTGGCTAGTGATGAGGACGTATTGAAGTACAGCGGCGCTCCACACGGCTTTGTAGGCCCTGTAGGAATTAAGATTCCTGTTATTGCAGATAAATCTACTATTGATATGCACGATTGTATCGCAGGTGCCGGAAAAGCAGGCTATCACATTAAGCACGTTGAACCTGGCCGCGACTTTACCCCATTTATGACTGTTGATGTTCGCACTTGTAAAGAAGGCGACCTCTGTCCTGAATGTGACGGAAAGTTCTACATGAAAAAAGGTAACGAGCTTGGACACATCTTTAAGCTTGGAACAAAATATACAAAGTCAATGAACGTAACTTACCTTGGCGAAAGCGGAAAGCCTGTAACACCTCTTATGGGTTGTTATGGAATTGGTGTAGACCGAACTCTCGCAAGCATCATCGAAGGTCACCACGACGACAAGGGAATCATCTGGCCTATGACTGTAGCTCCATATCAGGTAGCAGTTATCCCAATCCAGTACAAGGACAAGATGAAGGAAGTTGCAGATAAGATTTATGAGGATTTGAAGGCAGACGGAATCGAGGTTATTCTCGACGACCGCAACGAACGCCCAGGCGTTAAATTCACAGACTCAGAACTTATCGGCTACCCTATCCGCATAGTAGTTGGCGACAAGAATCTTCCAAACGTAGAAATGAAGCTTCGCACAGATGCTGAGGCTACACTTGTACCGGCAGATGAAGTTGCTAAGAAGGCAGCTGACATCGTTAGAGAAGAACTAAAAAAACTTAACGCATAGATTGTGTAACGGTGGTTTCGATACACTTCACTTCGCGAAGCACTCAACCACCGAGACATCTGAGACTCTCCGGTGGTTGAGTGACGCATAGCGTCGTATCGAAACCACCGGACACAGGATTCTAATCATGAAAAAAACTATCCTTTCTATAATCACAACAATTTTACTTACTGCTTCTGTTTTTGCACTTCCTGGCTTTACTTCTTTTATTCCAGATAGCGCCGGCGAATATGTTTACTACCGCGATACTTCTTTTAACCGCGAAAGTTATATCGGAATTCTTGGTTACGATAATTCTACAATTCAAATCCGCTATATTGCGCCACAAGATGAAGTTGAAAAACTTCCCAAAAAGGTTATTTCAATTCTCATTACGGTAGATCCAAAAGCTGATGTATGGACTATGACTGGCGAGAAAATTGTTTCTACAATTCTTCCGGATTCAGATGACGTAGATATCGTAAACTATCTTCACGACCTTCTTTACGAATTTTCTGCACGACGTATTTCTCAGGTTGCTGTAGAATCAGATAAAGTAACAATAGACCAGGATTACGCTCAGTTTGGCGGTAAAGTTGCTATTACTTTCGATGCACGCATTCCGCTTTTCAATATCAGAAGCATTGCGAACGATAAAGGCGAAAAAGTTTTTGACTGCATCACAATCGGAACTATCAAATCAAGCGAAGATAAAACATTTGAAGGTTTCAGTGGAATTAAAACCTTCAAATCAGATGTTCAAAAAGAAACAAAAAAAACAGTTAAGCCACTGGTTTGTAAATTCGAAAACCGTTCTGTAACTCTGGACGAAAGCTGGGAACAGAAAATGGAAAACTTTTGGACACTTGGAAATGACTCTCTTATAACAATGTCTGTCCTTCCAAAGGTTTCTGAAAATAAAACTTTAAATGATTTGTATGTTCAGAGAAAACTGCTTGAAAGTTCAGAAGGCTCATACACAGACTTCCAGAACTGTGAAATCACCTACACACAGGCAAAAGACAGCTACAAGCTGGTAAGCACTTCTTACTTTCCGGAAAGCAACACAACTGTAAATATCATAAAGATTTTAACAAGGAATAAAGACGGCGGCTTTGATTATTTTTCGATTTCAACATATCAGACAGCCTATCTCAAAAATCCGTCTTATTTTGATAAGATTGTGAAGTCATACAAATAGACCCCTGCCCCTTCGCGGCACAGCCGCTCGGAGACTCGCTCATAATTCTCCACTGGAGCATTTTGCCGGCTTTCAGCCGTCGCTCCCTAAGTTCGGGGTGACGGAAACTTCTGTCATACTGAACTTGTTTCAGCATCCCTAAAACGAGCTTCGCGAAAGCGGAGAAGCAATCAAAACCCCTTCACTTCCCAGGTAATCTCGTTTTTCACCCTCAATTAAGAATTGCACACTGCTTACAGTTGAGAAGGCTGTAGCAGTATATACAATCTGCTCGAGCTGATGAATATACCCCTCTACACCGTAGGTATTGATTTCAAAAGCTTCGTTAAAGTTCAGATATGCAACACCGCCAGAAACCTTAGCACTAAGCAGTTTAGTTCCCTCAGGAATAAGGCTCATAAGATTACGCTCAGCAGAAACAGTTGTATCCGGCCCCTTCAAAAGAAGATTTATAGAAGCAGTAAGCGGAGAATCACTCTTAGAAACCTTACGTTTTACAATCTGACGTACAACAGAACCATCACCATCGATATTTACAAAGCAAAGCTGAAGCTCGGTATTTGCAGACTTAGCTGCTTCTTTTTTTGGCTCTTCCGGCTTTTTCTCTGAAACGGCTGTTGACTTTTCTTTCTCATTCTGTTTCTGACTGCTGATTGAACTGCTATTCCCTGTGGTTGCAGTTCCTGAGTCTGTCGAAGTGCTCGAAACCATCTCATTATCAGATTCAACTGGTTTAACAGGCGCAGAATCTTCTTCCGTCTCAATCTTTATAGTAACCACATCATTTTTCAGAGGAATAGTTTCTGTTTTCTTAGGTTCAGCCGGCTCATGCTGCTCAATGGCAGTTGGAGTTGAACCAAATACACGGTCAAAAAAGGCAGTTTCTTTAAGATTAGTAAAAATCTGGTCTTTTTTAACAAGGAATACAATCATAATAATCAGTAGCCCCAGCAAAACACAAGCCGCTGTAAACAAAGTAGTATTTTTCTTCTTAGATGATTTTTTCTTCTGTGCCATATTTTGATTATCGGAAGAAAAAGGCCGGTGGTTGAGTACTTCGCATAGCGAAGTGTATCGAAACCACCAGTTTTTGGATTGCTAAGAATCGGGACGCAGTGAGACACAATTCTTAAACATCTGTCTTATCAGAAATTATCAAAAGTTGCACTAGTAGCTTTTTTAACTGCCTCGAATTCGAGGCGGTTAAAATCTTTACTTCTCCTCTGAAAGCAGAAAATCCAGTTGAGCCTGTAGCTCTTCCTTCTTTGGTAAGTACAACTGATAGCGGG